>JAABUH010000604.1_pt1 | contig 49707 bp, 44 predicted proteins | sample 5559121 | NCBI WGS metagenome assembly JAABUH01 (sample SAMN10711871, study PRJNA513364) | rock metagenome | isolation source: Antarctica rocks | place: Antarctica: Victoria Land, Battleship Promontory nord | collected 2015-12-28
AGTAGAAAACAATGACGCAGAGATGCGCTATGAAGCAAAGAAGAATAAGAAGAAACTACAACATGATGAATATGAGATAATCAGTAGTGAGAAGAAAGAGAATAATGAAAGTGAAAAGAAAATAATAAAGCTGTTCAACTAGCGAACAGCGCTTATCTTACTTTCTAAGTTCTAATCATAACTCATAATCTTATAAATTCATAGTGCATTATCTTTTTGCATTATCGTGAAGAGTGTTCAATAGAAAGTCATGATGAAAATCATGAAGTCTTCATGATGAAGACTGTTTGATCAAGTTATTTACATCTATCTAATATCTTGTCGAATCAAGTTGAATTGTCGAGTCGAATTGTCGAGTCAAGCTTCTCAACTCGATTCGAGTTCTCGAGTTCAACTTCTCAACTCGACTCGACACTTTTCAAGTCGAGTACTCGACTTGATGCGATCAGTCTAACTGAAGAGCATTTCAAAGAATTTTGAAATCATTTCTCTCAAATCTCTGATGCTGATTCATTGAAATCACGAATGAAATCATCAAGTGCTGCATCATTCATTCATGAAGATGATGAATCATTCGCTGAAACAATAATACTTCTCATGTTCTATGAAATTTGAAAGACTTAAAGTTTAGTTCTTGATGAAGAAACAAATTGACTCTACGAGTTAAATAAACAACAAGAAGACGAAATCAAAGAGTTGAAGATTAAACTTCAAGCTAAAGAAATCACTTCTTCTGATTTCATTTACTCTGAGCGTTCTAGATCTCAAAAAATATCTGATTCTTCGCTGTTTACTGATAAAAAGAATTCTAGTTGAAAGAACTGATACGGAAAAATTCAGAATAAACTAGAGATCAACGTCGATCTCTTTTCTAATGAATGAGTCAAATTGAGCTATATACATTCTAGATTATTTGATGACGCAGCTGAGATCACTTAAGTTAAACATGAACGTGACTGTGTCAATCTTTATAAGATCATTGACGATCTTTTGAAAGAGTTAACTCAGTTGTTCAATGACTCGAATAAGAAAGTCAACTTTTGTAGAGAATACTACAATTTAATTCAAGAATTCAAGAAATTCAATGAATTCTATACTTAGTTTCAACGTCTATCTTTCTATTTAAACTATCATGAGAAGTAACTGATTGCTGATCTAAAAGATAAAATACATTCTCATCTTCAATTCATTTGAATAGATCAATTAGTTCAATCTGATTTTCTAAAGAATATTCATTTCTATCTGATTCATTTGAATAATGATCAGCGAGTCATTTGAGAGATCAAGAACAAGATTAAATGCATTAATGACGTTTCAAAGATTATCTTTCATAAAGTGACTGTTATTATTCAGCAGTCATTTGATCATTCAAAGTCTGATCATCTAAAGTCGTGTGACGCGATTTTAACTAACGTCAAAGAAACAGATTTTCTAGTCGAAATCTGTTTCATATGTCATAAATCAGATCATAACTTTAAAGAGTGCTTGAATCAACCTACTAAAATCAATGCAGTGAACAATAAATATGATCATTTTAATTTTAATTTCAATTCAAATTTTGATTCAAAAAACTAGTCATCTCTTCAAAATTCATTGAAGAGATAGAGATTATATCTTTGTGCAAACTAAATGAAATTCTATTGAAAGAAAATTACTTTGAAAAGTCGTTTTTAATTGATGCTTATCTCATTTCTCAGAATTGATCTTTCAGTCTTCATTCTCTAATAGACAGTGATTCAGTCATTTACATGATCATACATTTTAATCTAGTTGATAAAGTATGCAAGAAACTGAAAATTCAATCTATATTACTGACAAAAGAGAAGCTAATAAGAGATTATGATGAAAAGATATTTAAGAAGATCATCACTCATAAAATTTTACTCAATCTCATCATTGAAAGTCATAAGAAATTGATTATATCAATGCTGATAGCTGATATTGATCATCATGAAGTCATATTGAGTAAGCTCTGAATGAATAAAAACGAAATATTATTGAATATGTGAAATAACATCATTGTTTTTTCAAATCAATTGAATACTTCTATTTCAATTTTTTCAATTCTTTTCAATTCAAAGCACTTAAATTGATCATGATCAACTTCATCTTCTTCAATCACTAAGATTAAGATCTTTATGATGCTCAAATGATTCATTCGAGAAGAGTTATTCTTGATTTGAAGCATAGACGCAGCTTCGTTCAAAACACTGTTAAATTGTTTAAAGAAAAACAAGATCAAAGTCTTTGCTTTATTCATGATGAACATCAATAGAAAAATCACGTACAATACTCAGTGCGATTTGAATGCTTTAAACGTCTTTTCAATCAATGAAATGACTCAGAATTTGAAAGATATTAAAGCGAAGCTGTCATCAAAATATCATGAGTTTCTAAATGTTTTTGATTAAACTCAATCGAATAAACTATCTTTTCATCACTTTTATGATCATAAATTGAACTCATCAATGATTCAACGTCTTCTTGCTGTCGAGTTTATCAAATGTTCTCTGTTAAACTTCTGAAAGTAAAGAAGTACTTAAACGAGAATTTGTCGAAGAAATTCATCACTTCTAGTCAGACTCTCTATTTCTTTTTCGTTTTATTCGCTTTCAAAGCAAATAAAGATTTTCAATTCTGCGTGAACTATTAAAAGTTAAATATCATTTTCAAAAGAAATAAATATTCTTTATTGCTGATAAATGAAATCATTGATAAAATAGTGAATTGCAAGCATTTGACTAGATTGAACATCATATCAGCATTCAACAAACTTTGAATGCATCTTAATAATGAGAATTACATCACTTTTATCACTGCTTTAGAAGCATATAAATATAAGATGTTATCATTCAAACTGACTAATGAATTGATCTTCTTTCAGCAATATATAAATGATGTTTTATGAGACTTTCTGAACGACTTTTGTCAAGTTTATTTAGATGACATTCTCATTTATAGCAAAATGAGAAAGAAACATAAAGATCACATCAAACTAGTATTGAGTCAACTACGTGAAGCTGAACTGCAGATGAATATTCAAAAGCGCGAATTTAATGTAGAAGAAACTATCTTTCTAGAAGTCATTGTATCAGAACTAAATCTTCATATGAATCTCAGCAAAGTGATAGTCATAGTCAGCTGAATCACTTCAATCAATCTAAAAGAAATTCAAAACTTCATGAGATTTGTTAACTTCTATCATCATTTCATTAAGAATTTCTCGAAGCTAATTAAATCATTCACTCAGTTGACTAGAAAGAACACGTCTTTTGTTTAAAATGAGATCTGTGTTCAAGTCTTTGACAATCTAAAGAAACAAGTCAGCTTGATCTTAGTACTTCATTACTTCAATCTCAAATAACAAGCTATTCTGAAGATCAATGCTTTGAACTATGTAAAAGGTGAAATACTATCTCAGTATGATGATGAGAAAGTTTTTCATTCGATGATCTTCTACAGCAAAAGCATGATTCTCACTGAAATCAATTATCACATTTATGACAAGAAATTGCTAGTCATTATTCAATGCTTTGAACATTGATGACTCAAGCTGAAATGCATTGAATTATTTATTCAGATGTTCATCGATCATCAGACTTTGAAAATCTTCATGAAAAATAAACAGTTGAGTCAATGACAAGTCAACTATCTGAACATTCTATCAAAGTTCAACTTTCAAATCATCTTTAAATCAGGCAAAATGAACATTAAAGTCGATGCTTTAATCAGAATGCTTTTAGCAAACGTTTCTGAATCAGCTCAGCGTCTTGAAGATTATTTTCAGACTATTCTGACTTTCAATAAAATTGATGTTCTATTTATTGAATCGAAAGCAAATCTCTATCAATGAGTATGAATGATTAATCAAACAGATGAGTTCTGCAGCGAATATAGATAAGCTATGAACGAAAACAAGCTCAAATTTCATATCACTAAACTGAAGAACTGCGAAATCATTGACGACGTTCTATTTAGAAAAGATTTACTGTAAGTTTCTGAAAACATGCACACGAAATTACTATAAGAAGTGTATGATCAATCTTCAATTTCTCACTTCAACAATAAATGAATCATTGATTTAGTTCAGCATTTCTACTATTGATCAGATCATTGAGCTACTATTTAATGATACATTCAAAATTATCATGCTTGTCAGCAAAGCAAAGTCTTTAGAAATAGCATCAATGAACTTCATCATTCTCTCTCGATTTCACAGAAATGCTGAAAAGATATAGTTATGAACTTCATCATTGAACTATTTCTGTCAGAAAGCTATAACATCATTTGCATAATCATATTTCATTTCATCAAAGAACATCACTATGTTGTCTGTCATTGAGAAGATGATGACATTTCAGTCGAAGAAATGATTTGAATCATGTTATGAAATGTCTATTGATTGCATGATTTATTCAGTTCTATTGTTTTAAACAAAAACTTTCAATTCATATCAACTATGTAAAAAAGTCTTTGCAAGCGACTGAGAATCACAGCTAATCTATTCACAGTTTATCATTCTAAGATTGATGATCAATTGAAATGAGTCAATTAAGACGTTGAATGCAAACTTAGAATTTACTACAATTACATGCAGAACGACTGAATCAAATGAATATCTATGATGAAATTCAGCGACAATTTCAATATTTTCTTAATCACTTCAATGATTTTCTTCTACTTCAATAAAGAATTTCACTCTCAAATAAGTTTCAATTCAAATACGACTGACTATGAAACAACTTGTGAACGACTTGAAGCTAGAAAAGCAGATGATATTGTCATTCAAATGAAAGAATTACTGGACTTCAATCATCAACAATTGAAAAAGACGAAGCTGATCATTGAAATTCAAATCAATAAACATAAATGAGATGTCATCTATGAAGTAAATGACTGAGTTTAACTATCTTTCAGAAACATCAAGACAACGAGACTTTGCAAAGATTTAAAAGATAAACAGCTAAATCTTTATCAAATCACTGTCAAAATAAGTATTTTCTATCATCTTCGTCTATCAATCAGCTTGAAGCATCTGCATTCAATATTCAGCTTGAAGCTACTGCAATCATATTCAGAAGACTTTCTATCAGAACAGCATTCAGAATCACTCAGATTAATTATTATCAAAGATGATGAACATTAAAAGATAAATGATATATTGAACTTCAGACGCTATTGAGATTGAATACAGTACAAAGTTAAATGAACAGATCTAGATAAAAATGACGAATAATATTATGTTGATAAAGAAAAATTCAATGATTCAGAGAAAGTTTTGAACAAATTTCATAAGTTATATTTAAACAAATCGCGCTAAATATTGAAATAATTATCAACAAAAGCGAGCAAATGAACTACATTCATGCAAACATGAATTTTTGAAGAAAAGAATAATGTTACGAGCGTATCAAGACTGATAAGACTGAACAAGACTGAAGCTTTAATCAATTTGCAGTGAATGTTAGCGAGTTCTCTGCGTAATGATTAAAGCTAATCAGCGAGCTAGTCGAGTTTGACTCAGATATGACTCAGATATGATTTAATTTCTTTTTTCTTTCTCAACATTCTTTTCTTTCATCAACATCTTGTTCATCTACATCACATTCTTTTCATGTCACAAACACATTTCTTTCAAGTTTAATGCAATTTCTGAACATTACATAAATAAAAGCTTTTGTATCAATCTTTTTCTGTATTTTTAATATTCAGTTATAACTATCTTTAAAGATCAAGCACTATCAATTCTGATCTTCATTGATTGTATTATTTAGGCATGATTCTGACAGAAAGTCATATAAAATGTTTGATAGAAAGTTATATAAAATGCTCAATAGAAAGTTATGTAAAATGTTTAATAAAAAGTCATGTAAAATGTTTAATAAAAAGTCATGTATAATGTTTAATAAAGAGTCATGTAGAATGTTTAATAAAAAGTTATGTAGAATGTTTGATAGAAATAAACTGATTATTGAGCTGAGTTTTTATATTTACTTTCTGACTCAACTTGAATACTTGATATCAACATTCTGACTTGATTCAAATACTTGATATCAATTTTATGACTTGACTTGATATTAATCTTAAGTTAGATTTTGATTTGAGTTCTCAATTCAATTCATTAAGCAATCAAAAATAATATCAAATATTAAGATTTATTATTTTTAAATTTATTACATTATTATATTTGAAAGATTTACATGCAACAAATGAAATTATTTCTTTGTTATAAATGTGTCAGAATTAACTAAAGTCAAAGAGTTAACTTTAATCAATTTACAGTCAACGTTAGTGAGTTGACTGTATATTGATTAAAGCAAGCATTTAATCTGATTTAAATCTGATTTAAATCTGATCAAGATTTAACTTAATATTTTTTTCAATTCTTAACATCTTCTTCACTTTACAACATTCTTTCTATATCACAACATGTTTTCTTTAAGTTTAACACAGTCTTTAAACATTTAAATTGATCACGTCAAGTCAAGTCATCGAGATCGAGTTGAGTTCTCGACTCGTCAAGACTTAATTCGAGTCAGAATTCTTAACTTAAGTATTCAAGTCAAGTCAAGATGTTTGACCTGAGTATTTAAGTTGAGTCAGAGAATTGAAATCAAGTATTGACTTGAAATTCTCGACTCAACTCATCAAGATATGAAGATAGATAGATAAATATTCTATTATGGCTTTCTATTATGACTCTCTATCATGACTCTCTATCAAATAACCTTCATGTTTTTCTATCATAGCTTCTCTTCATGACTCTTCTTCATGACTTTTCTTCATAACTTTCTATCATGTTTCTCTATCATAGCTTTTCTTCATGATTTTCCGTCATGATTCTCTATCATAACTCTCTATCATAACTCTTTATCAAAGCTTTCTACCAAACAATCTTCATGTTTCTCTTCATGTTTCTCTTTATGTTTCTCTTTATGACTTTCTATCAAAAAGATAATGCAAAAAGGTAATGCAAAGGCGAAAAACCGGAAAAATTTCTATATTTAGCTCTCTTGACATCATATTTGATTGCTTGACGAGTCGAGTTGAGTCAGCGAGTTCTGACTCGACTTGAGATTGATATCGAGTCAAGTCATGAGATTCAACTCAAGTATTTGAATCGAGTCAGAAGATTCAACTCAAGTACTCAAGCTGAGTCAGAATGTAGATATGAAAACTTGACTCAATGATCAGTTTATGAACATTACATAAATAGAAGTTTTTGCATCTTTCTTCTTCTGTATTCTTAATGTTCAGTTATAGTTATTTCTAAAGAATTAAACATATTATTCATGAACTTCACTAATTAAATCATTTAAACATAATCTTAACATTACATTAAGAATTTATCTATCATATGATATTAATTTCATTACTTATTCAAGTTAACTTAATTGATAATAAAATAAAGATAAAGAAATTTATGTATTTGATCATCAATGACTTTGAAAGACAAAACAACATCAAGAAATTAATAGAATTAATGAAAATATATGATCATTGAATTGCTAAAGAATTTAAAGTTCATTCAATATACATCAGTTTACTCAATTAATAGAATCAATAATAATGAATCTTCATTGATTGTTTAAAAATTAAAACAAAAACAATCTTTTTAATCAACATTTTTCTCTTCTGAAGACTAAATACTTGAATTATGATTTCACTTCATATTGTTGAGCATCATTCTTCATTTGATCAACTAAACATTTATCATGACTTAATTATCTGTAAAAAATTACTTTAAGAACTATTAAAGTTTTGATCTTTTTATCACTTTCAATCTCATTATTTATCATAAGCTTTCATAATACATATTGATTTATCTTCAAACTGACATCATATGAAAGAAACATTAATCATTATCTGATTTCATGATACTCAATAAATTTATTGATGCTTTCACTCTTTAAGATATAAAGAATGTTAAATAGTTAAGTCAATGAATCAAAGAAGATTTGAATTAATTTCTAGAAATTCTTAATAATTTTTGAACTCAACGACATTTAAATGTTGAAGCATTAAATTTATTCAATAAGATTCTCAGTAATTAAATTTAAAAAACTTATTATGAAGAAATGAATCAAGCTAAGATTCAACTGAATAAAGATTATATAAAGATTCAGAATAAGCTCAATGAATCACAAAGTTAACTTCAAGTGATTAAAGATGTCACTTCTTTGATTTTTATCTTTTTCAACTTTATTAAGCATTTTCAAAAGCTTTCAAATTTCTCTTTATTTATTGATGAAATCAAGTTCATTTGAAATGATTAACAGAGAAAGATTCAAGATAAGCTGAAAATCAATTTAATCACTTTGATAATGATAAAGCTGTTTTAACATACATTCATTCTTGAATCATTAAAGATGCAGTCAAAGTTACACTAGCTTGACATCAATAAGATTCATTAAATTTCTATAAAATGATTAAGAATCTGTTAAATGAACTTACTGAGCTGTACAATGATTCAAACAAGAAGACTAACTTTTGAAAATAATATTTAAATCTCACTCAAGAACTTGACAAATTCAATAAATTTTATTTACACTTTCAACGTTTATCTTCTTATCTAAATTATCATGAAAGATAACTAATCATTGACTTACAAGATAAAATCATCTCTCATCTTTATGCAGCTTAAAATAGTCAAATAATTCAATCAAAATCTTTTAATAAGATTCATGTTTATTTGATTTATTTAAATAATGAGCATTGAACTATAAAGATTATCAAAGACAAAGAATCAATGATTAAAGTCAGAATGATTAAATAAGTTATTTTTGCTGAGAAACTTTTGAAGACTATCTTTTATAAAATAGTTAAAGTTACTAAATCAATTAATTTATTAAAACAGCATGATGTGACTTTGACTAGCATTAAAAACATTAATCTACAAATCAAAAATTGCTTTCACTGTTACAAGTTAAATCATAATTTTAGAAAGTGCTTTAATTAGACTGATCATTAAGTTGAGTTTTGAGTTGACATTTTGAACTTGAATCAATATCAAGTTGAGTTGTTCACATTTTCAACTTGATTCAAGTCAAATTGCTCATATTTTCAACTTGATGCAACTTAATTCAACTGAAAATTGAGTCAATTCAACTCGATTCGTCAAGAACTTAAGCTTGACATCAAGAAAGTTAAATATAGAAATTTTTCCGGTTTTTTGCTTTTGCATTACCTTTTTGCATTATCTTTTTGATAGAAAGTCATGAAGAGAAACATGAAGAAGGACATAAAGAAAAACATGAAGAAAAACATAAAGAGAAACATGAAGAAAAACATGAAGAGAAACATGAAGATCGTTTGATAAAGATCATGACGAGAAACATAAAGAGAAACATGAAGATCGTTTGATAGAAAGTCATGATGAGAAAACATGAAGATCGTTTGACTTTGATAGAAAGTCATGACGAAAAAACATGATAGAAAGTCATGAAGAGAAATCATGTAAACTGTTCAATCAAGCTATTTACATCTATTTAATATCTTGTTGAATTGAATCGAGTTTTCAAATTGAGTTGTTGAATCAAGCTTCTCAATTCAACTTAAGTTCTTAAGTTCAACTTCTCAATTCAAGTCAACACTTTTTCAAAAAAATTTCAACTCTACTTAATACTTTTCAAGTCGAGTACTTAACTTGAACTTGAATACTCAATTCAACATGATCAGTCTAGCTTTAATTAATCTTTCAGAGTCAATGTTTTAAATAATAAAGATAAATTTAATTACTTTTTCTTTGAATCAAATTCTGATTCAAAAAACTAGTCATTTCTTTAAGAATTATTGAAGAAATAAAAATCATATTTTTGTGCAATTAAGTTGAAATTCTATTGAAAGAAAACTACTTTGAAAAGTTGTTTCTGATTAATGCATTTCTCATCTTTCAAAGTAACTTATTTAATTTATAATTTTTAATAAACAGTGATTTTATCATTTACATGCTGATACATATTAAGCTAGTTGATAAAGTATGCAAGAAACTTAATATACAATTTATATTACTGACAAAAGAGAAGTTAATACAAAACTATAATCAAAAGCTGTTCAAGAAAGTTATTATTTATTACAAATGCATCAAAATTGAATAAGATCAAAGATTTAATCTTAATCATTATACAATCAATGTTAGCGAGTTAATTGTGTATTAATTAGAACTAGTCAAGATTTAGTCAAGATCTGATTTAAATCTGACTCAGATTTGACTCAGATATGATTCAACATCTTTTTTCTTCTTTAACATCTTCTAATCAACTTCTATTATCTTTTAAACAAACATTTTTCTTTGTGTTATGAGTAGTTAATAGATGTCTATGATAAACACATTTCTTTATGTCACAAACATCTTTCAGATTAACATCTTTCTTGTGTTTCAACATGTTTTCTTTGAGACTAGCATTGAATCTGAATAATTACTATATAGAGCATGTTCTTTTTTTCTTTTATACTTTCTTTCTTCTGTATTCTTAAAGTCTTAGTTATAGTTATTTTTATTGAATCAAACATTTCATTCACGACATGATTAGATTGAATATTTAAACATGATCTCAACATTACTTTAAGAATTCATTAATCACATGATATTGATATCATTATTCATTCAAGATACTCGTTTAAATAGAATGAGTTTAAAGAAATTCATTTATTTGATGATCGACGTAATTGAAAGACTGAACAACACTAGAAAATTTGATGAAATCAGTAATAAAGAATCTTCGCTTGAATCACTAAATGATTTAATCGCTCATTAAGTAGACAAAGTTCACTCAATTAAAAGAATTAATGATAAAGAATCTTCGTGAATTGCTTGAAAATTAAATCAATCAATAGAATCAATGATAAAGAATCTTCGTTGATTGTTAAAGAGTCATTCAAATCAACAAACAAAAGACTTTCTCTTCTGAAAACTAAACACTACAAATATGATCTCATTTTCTGCTGTTGAGCATCATTCTTCGTTCAATCAATTAAATCATCATGACTTGATCATTTGTAAAAAATCACTTCAAAGAATATCAAAGTCATTATTTTGAGACTCTTGATTCTATTACTTCTGATCAAGATATTGAATCAGCTATCAACTTCAAGTTACTCTCACATGTAATAATCTTTCTTAGAAATGATGTCATATGAAATAGATGTAAATTCGTCTCGACTCTCAACACTTTCACTGAGACTAATGAGATTACAACGCTCTGAAAAATCAAGAATATTGCACAGTTAGTTCATTAAGTCAAAGCAGATTCAAAACTATTTCTGCAAGCTTTTAACAATCTTCAAATTTAATGAAATCTTGAAGTCAAAGCTTTAAATCTATTTGATCAGATTATCAGCGACGAAGTTTGAAAGATTCATTACGAGAAGCTTGATTGAGCTAAACAGCAATCAAACAAAGTCAATCTAAGAATTCAAGATAAGAATCAAGAGTTAGAAGAAAAGCTTTAAGTAACTAGAGAAATCATCTTTTTCAATTCAATTTATTTTGATAAATTTCATTCTCAGAAGATATCAGATTCTTCTTTGTTTACTGATGAAGTTGAATCGATCTGAAAGAACTGATATGCGAAAATTCAGAATAAGCTTGAGATCAATGCGAATCTTTTTCTCAGTGAACAAGTTACTTTAGACTATGTTCATTCTAGACTATTCAATGACGCAGTCAAAGTCACACAGACTAAATGAGAACGTGACTATGTCAATTTCTATGAGTTCGCTGAGAATCTTTTGAAAGAATTCGCTCAGTTGTTTAATGATTCTGATAAGAAGATCAATTTTCGTAGAAAATACTACAATCTGATTCAAGAAGTAAAGAAGTTCAGCGAATTTTATACTTAGTTTCAGCAATTGTTCTTCTATCTGAGTTATCATGAAAAGTAACTGATTGTTGATCTGAAGAATAAAATCAACTCTCAACTTCGATTCGTTTGAATAGATCAATTAGTTCAATCTGATTTTCTCAAGAAAATTCGTTTCTATTTGATTCAACTAGATAATGATCAGTGAGTCATTTGAAAGATCAAGAATAAAGTCAATATCATTAAATTAATCATCTTTGCTGAAGAGATTCATACAATCTCTCATAGAAAAATTGAATCAACTAGATTCAATGAATCATCAAAATCGCGCAGCGCGATTTTAACTAGCGCGAAAGATGCAGATCTACAAGTTGAAATCTGTTTTATTTATCACAAGTCAGATCATACTTCAAAGAAGTGCTCTGATTAACTCATTAAAATCAATGTGTTGAATGATGAAGATGAATTTAATTGTTCTGATTTCAAATCTGACTTTGATTCAAAAAACTAATCATCTTTTTAAGAGTCATCAAAAAGATAAAGATCATATTTTTGTGCAATCTAGACGAAATTCTTTCGAAAGAGAATTACTTTGAAAAGTCGTTTCTGATCAAGACATCACTTATCACTCAGAATAAAACTTTCTCTCTGCGTTCTCTGATAGACAGTGATTTCGTCGTTTACACATTGATACATATCAATCTAGCTGACAAGATTTATCAGAAACTCAACTTGCAATCTATTTTGCTGATTAAGAAGAAACTGATATGAGAATATGATGAAAAGCTATCTCAGAAGATTATAATTCATAAGATTCTATCTAATTTGATCATTGAAAGTCATAAGAAATTGATCATATCAATGCTGATAGCTGACTTTGAACATCATAACATCATATTGAGCAAATTCTGAATGAACAAAAATGAAATATTATTGAACATGCATCATGATACTATCGTATTCAATGATCAATTAAATACTTCTATTTCGGTTTTTTCAATTTCGTTAAATTCAAAGCACTCAAGTTGATCATGATCAACTTTGATTTCTTTTGCAGTTCACAGCAAATCACTCAAGATGCTCAAACACTCAGTTTCTATCATTCAGAAAGAATCATTTTCAATTTGCAGCATAAAAATGACTTTCTTCAAGACTTTGTTAAATCATTTCAAGAAGAACAAGACTGAGATTTTTGCTATGTTCATCAAAGACATTGATAGAAAAATCATTTACAACACTCAATGCGAGTTAAATGTTCTGAACATTTTCTCAATCAATGAAACAACTCAGAATCTAAATGATATTAAAGTCAAGTTATTACAGAAATATCAAAACTTTCTAGATGTCTTTGATTGAGTTCAGACAGACAAGCTATCATTTCATCATTTGTATGATCATAAGATAAAGCTTACTAGTGATTTAATATCATCTCACTGTCAAGCATATTGAATGTCTTTTTACAAGCTTCAGAAAGTAAAGAAATATCTGAATGAAAATCTTTTCAAAGAATTTATAATTTCTAGCAAAGCTTCGTATTTCTCACTCATTCTGTTCACTTTAAAAGCAAATGAAGATCTATGATTCTGCGTTGACTATTGAAAGCTCAATGCTTTTATCAAGAGAAATCGCTATTCTCTATCTCTGATTGATGAGATAATTGACAAAATAGTTGATTGCAAGCATTTAACTCAATTGAACATCATTTCTGCATTCAACAAACTGCAAATACACTTTGATAGTGAGAATTACACTATTTTTATTATCGCTTTAGAAGCATATAAATCAAAAGTGCTTTCTTTCAAACTTATCAATGATTTCATCTCGTTTCAACAGTATATGAATGATGTATTATGAGACTTTCTAAATGACTTTTGTCAAGTCTATCTAGACGACATTTTGATCTACAGCAAAACTCAACAAGAACATAAACAACATGTCAAAATGATATTGAATCAACTACAAGAAGCTGATTTACAGATGAATATTTGAAAGTGTGAATTCAATGTAGAAGAAATCATTTTCTTAAAAGTCATAATGTTAGAACAAGATCTTCATATAAACTCTATCAAAGTGAAAGTCATAGTTAACTGAACTACTTCAATCAATCTAAAAAAAGTTCAGAGCTTCGTGAGATTTATTAACTTCTATCGTCATTTTATTAAGAACTTCTCGAAGCTAGTTAAATCATTCACTCAACTGACTAGAAAAAACACGTCTTTTGTTTAAAACAAAGTCTGTGTTCAAGCTTTTGACAATTTAAAGAAACAGATCAGCTTGATCTCAGTACTACGACATTTCGATTCAAAACGACAGACTATTCTGAAAATCAATGTCTTTGACTATGTAAAAGATGTCAAAATCATGTCTAAATGATACAATCAATGAAGATCAGAATTGATAGTGCTTAATCTTTAGAAATAGCTATAACTGAATATTAAGAATACAGAAGAAGATTGATACAAAAGCTTCTATTTATGTAATGTTCAGAGATTATGCTAGGCTCGAAAGAAATGTGTTTATGACTGTGAAGCAACGAAGTCTCTTTACGTGAAACTGCGTAGTAGAAGATAATAAGATAGCACTCTATTAATGATAGAACTAATTGCTAAGAAACGAAAGCGAAAGCTCGCAGAGTTTTCATCTTCTGTCAAGTTGTTATCTTTATTCACTCGTTAATCTCTTTGATCTAATCTTGCAAGCTAGTCTTTCAGACATGCATCATTTATAGTCGATGAGATGCATTCTCACAACTGTATTCTCTTTTAAAGACTTGATCTCTGAGTCTTCATAGCATCGTATTGTCTTCTTGTAGCTGATAGCGTAGTCATGACTTCTTCAGCGCTTTAGCATCTGTGTAGAAGTGTCGTGAGTTAATCATGCTAACAAGCATAAATAGAGCTAGTGCAATATTGTTGATATCAATTCTTCAGCTTTGCTTTCTTTCTTTCTTTCTTTTCTTCTTGTTTCGTCTCAGCATATTCTTTCGTGAGTACTGCTTTTTCAAACTGATGAAGCATGAGATCTGCTATACATATCTTGCATAGCTTGCAACTCATGATATGAGCTTCTTTCGTTGCAGCATTGTTGTGATGCAAGTCAGCTTATGAATTAATGTGAATGACATAGCAGTATTAACATCATCATCATCATCACTATCATGATAAGTAGCAGCATTCGCGCTCATTGAGATCATGCTAACATGCTCACGAAGTCTGCTCATTTTCTTGAAATGTACATTCTTCTTCGCGTCGTCATCGCTGTAACATCTGTCACGTCTGCTTCTTCTGCTTCTCTCGCGTCTGCTACATTAATGACTGAACTCACGACTTCTGATAGACATATCTATTTCTGCATGTTTCAATAAATGCTGATGTATGTTAAATCATCATGATCAGAAGATTTGATGCTGTCGCTGCGTTCATCATCTGAGCGTAGTGATGACTCACATGTGTCGTGTTCTCATCAAGCGTGCTCGCAAATGCGAGCACTGCTTCGAAGAAAAGCACGATTGCGTGATGAATCTAGTCTCGTGTTCTCTTCAGCTGATGATGCATCACGCTGCGCAAGCAATGATTCAACATCTCATCACTTACGCTTGAGATCATCTCGCTCTTCGTCTTTGACAATGAGAGAATGAGTAGTTTTTTCTCTCAGCATGTGAGATTGTATTTAACAGTTGAATAAAGATTTTCATTTCTCTTGTTTTTGTCACTTCTTGTCATCATCACGTCACTTCGTCTTCATCTTGTAAGTATTGACTGCAGCAAGCAGTGTGTGATGAGATTCACTTACGAATAAATAGCTTTCTTCTTCACTTTGATGTTCTCGCTTGCGATTGTTGATTGCTTCTTTTCTTTGCTCTTTTGCAACGTTCATCGTCTTCTTTTTTAGAAGACATATGTTGCGTGAAATTTTATAATTGTAGTTTAGTATTAACTTTTTAAACTTGCGTCTTTGCGCTTTTGATACTCTTTCAATCGTGACTCTTATGTGATCTGTCTCTCTTTTTTCTCTTTGACTTCTTTGCAGTTGACTGATGTACTTGTCTTTCTGTCTCGTAGTTCTCAATGATCTTCTTCGCATTGCTAAGATTTTTCATTGATTCTCAGAAGTTTTCATAGAAAGATGAATCAGCTCATTGAACTAGATACTCAATCTTTTCTTTCTTGATTCGCTGATCAAGTATCTTCTTTATCTTTCATTTCTCTTTCTCTTTTATGAGAATGATCTGCAACTTCGAATTCTCGTCACACAAGTGTCAGAATTTCAATAAAGAAACATGAAAGATCGAGTGAATTGCATCATATCTCTCAGATAGTTCAAACTTATATGCTTATGTGTTGATCTTCTTCAATATTCTGAATGATCTCAGTTATTTGTGATCAATCTTCTTCTTTGATTGAAGTGTATGAATGTTTATACTTTGCAGAAGCACTTTGTCTTTCATCTGAAAGCTTGCAACTTTATGATGAGCATTATAATACTTTGCTTGCTGCTCTGCTACTCACTTTCATAGTTTCATTGAATGTTCTCTGATACTTCGTAGTTATTCTGCTCACTTCATAGTCAAGAATGTCTTCTTCTTTAAAGTTCTATTCTCAGATGTCTCTGTGAAGCTCGCAATGTATTTCTTTAGAAGCTCATGTGAAGTTTTTTTGATATTAGCGTGTACGTTGTTGTTATATGCAAACGTCGTCATTGATAAAAGCTCTGATCAGTTATTCATCTTGTAATTGAAATACACTCGCAGATAGTGCTTAAGCATCTGATTCTGTCTTTCTGTTTAATCGTTAATTTGCAAGTGAAATGTAATGCTTAACTTTCGCTTCGCTTCAAGATGTCAACATAGAGTGATTCAGAAATGATTGATAAACAGTGAGTCTCGATTCAATATAATGCTTCGCATCATTTCATGCTGAGATATGAATTCTCGTCATAGCAGATTCGCAAGTCTCTCGATGTTCAAATCTTTGATCATCGAAATATAAATTACGTGCTTGATCAACTTATCTATCATTATCAATATAGCATCGCTTGTTTTTTCGATGTACAAATTCTTCGCAGAGAACATGTCTATTATGAAATTCATGATTATCATGTGAAATGAATTCACGTTCTTTGAAGATATAAACGTCAGCTTCTCATAAAACTTATGATAATGCATTTGCACTCGCTGACAGTCTGAACAGATGCAAACATATTTCGTCATCTTTTTGAGCATTTTCGATCAGTAATATTTTCTTCTTATCACAGTCTCAATATGAGCGCATGCAAAATGATCTGCTTCGAAATTGTCATGATTCATACACAGAATCTCATCTCTTGTAGCAGAGTCATTGAGTACATAGACTGCAAGATCACAACGTAGCAGTTCATCATTTCTCATACTTCATTTCAAAAACTCATTCTTTCTAGATGTGAATCATTGACGTCACTTCTCGTTTGTAACAAAGACGTTTCTTTGTTATAACTTCAGCAGTCATGCAGTCATTGATTCACTTATCTTCAAATAGAATCTCTTTGACTTCATAATTTGATGAATCAAAAGTTGAGATGATGCAGTGTCTAGAATTCTGCAAGATTTAGCGAGTACTTTCTCATTCAAACACATGACTTGAGTATCTGCAATGACTATGTCATTCAGTTGCATCGTCAATGCTGCGAGTTTGATCGCTGTTGAAACTTCTTCATTCTCTAGCAGCTCAGATTGACATTTCTGATTACGAAGTTTGTTTTGCAAAGTAAATAGAAAATAATCATTATTCTTCTTGCTATCATTTGATTTCATGATGTCGAGTCTTCTTGATGATGCATTCGCAGAGTTTAATTTGTCTCTGCGATATTCTATATGAAAGTCAAACGCAGTTAATTTCTCAGTTCAACGTATCTGTCGTGCGTTGAGCTTCTTTATCATCATAAAGTAACGAAGATTATTGTGACTGTTATCACACATATGAGTCGCTTGCTACTCTAAAGATAGTGTCATCAATTCTTAAAATCAAGAACTATAGCGTACAGCTCTTTGTCATGCGTGTTTCATCATACTTTAGCTTCTTTGAAATTATAATTATAGTATGCAATGAAATGTCATTGATCAGTCTTGCTCTTCTGACTAAGCACATCTTTGACTTCGCGATTTGATGCATTAATCTTCATGCGAAGATCTGCATTTCAATCGTAGTGTTTCAAAATGAGAGCATTAACAAAGATTACTTTCAATCTTTCAAAAGCTTTTCTTGCTTTCGACGTCATTGCAAAGAGTGAACACATTGCTTTCTTCTTCGCATTCTTGATTAAATCTGTTAAGAGCGCAATGATTTGAAAGAATTCTCTTATAAATTGTCGATAAAATCTTGCAAATTTCAAGAATACAAGAATGTTCTTTGCAGACTTGAGCTCAGATCAGCTAGTGATTACATCGATACAAGACTATTTCATCTGAATACTTCTTCACTTTATCACGAATCTCAGAAAGATAACTTCGTTACGATTGAAAGTGCATTTCAACAGCTTGACATACAGTCGATATTTCAGTAGCGCGCGAAGAATTTTACACATATGCTCTCAATGCTGCTCTTTCATCTCAGAGTATACTAAGATGTCATTCAGATATATCACGCAGCAAATATTCATGAATAACTTAAGCATGTGATTTACATAAAACTGAAAGATTGCAGAAGCATTTGTCAGTTTAAAGAGCATCATCTAATATTCAAACTGATCATAACGTGTATGAAAAGTCGTTTTTCATTCATCGTTTTTGCGAATTTGAATGCGATGATAAACGTTGTGAATATCAATTTTGATAAAGTGTCTTGCATGAGCAAAGCGATTCAGCGTCTCAGACAGTAGAGACAATGAATAATTGTTCTTTACTGTTATTTCATTGAGATCACAATAGTTCATGCATAAATGAAGACTTTCGTTCAACTTCTTTACAAACAACACAGATGCTTCTGCAGAATTACTTGATGAATGAATTCATTTCTTTTTTAGCGCACTGTCTAGATAGTCTCGTATCACAGCGAGCTCATCTTGTGTCATCTTATAAATAGACTCGATGCAAGACATTTTGCTCTTCATCAAATCAATGAAATGTTTCATCTGATCATGCATGTTCAAACTATCAGAAAGAATCTCAGAAAACACTTTCTTGAGATCTTGAATAGCAAAGAGTATCTCTGATTCTTTCGCTTGAAGCGCATTGCATTTTGCAGTCTGATGATCTGCGTTTTGCGATAAGTCATCTGTGAGTAGCAGCTGATAGAACAGAGCTACATAAGTCTCTTCTCTTTTTTTAGCTGCAAGCATTGTCAGCTCGACAAATTTTGATGTCTTGCACAGACTAATTCATATTTGCTTTGCATGCTGAGTGCTGTTTTCTCAATATGATCAACGACGCTCGCGTCAATGAATATTCAAGTTGATCTCATTTAATCATGAATAGTCAAGAATCATATCATATTCTCGCATGTTCACAGCATGAAACTCAATGTTTCAGCTCTTGCAAACTTTCTCATGATTGATCAACTCAATATCGATCTGATGTATATCATAACAGAGAATTCAATGATCATCGATCATCTGAATCTGTTTCAGAATTGCATGATTCTTTGATAATTCATGCTCTTTTACTCACGATTGCAATATAAAATTTCGCTCGACTTCAAAGTCAATAAGACAGTGAGCTTCATGCATTCTTTCAAAGACATTTGTTAATACTGATATCATCAATGCATGTGATAATCATCTTTTCGTAGTTATATCTAATGATTTGATGATAAACATCAAACTTTCTCTTTTTTCATTTCTTCATCATGATTGCAAGTTTCTTGTCTGAATGCGTAGTTGAGACACATCAAATTATCAATCTTGTGTCTCATCTTCTTGCATGATCAGCACATAAGATTGAATGAAGCAGCATCTTGCTTGAACTCACTGAACTTGAGTGTTACATCGTCTTTAAACTGCGTGCTTGAAGCAGAGAACTTCAAATTCTTTGTTGCAGCGACAGACTTCGTCTTTTCATGCGAGAATCAAAAACTCTTCTGAGATGTTGCACTTTCACTTTGCTGCGAATGTAGCTTCGACAATACATCAATGTCTCGCAGATGCAAGTCAATGTCTATAAGATGCTTTAGCAGATCAACATAATTGATAGAGATGTATGAAATGCAAAGAGACTCATTCATGATGATTTCATTAATCTTCATTCGCAAGTACATCATGCAAGTCTCATTGAATATATGATAGTTCAGATCTGCATACAGTTTGATAAAATATTACTTGAAATTCGCGATGCTTTGATTGACTCACTGCTTTGCAATCTCAAGTTGATGTTTTGTTTGAAAATTATGAATTTCAGAATTGCTAAGTTTAGCACGTAAGTATTCAGTGTAGTACTTTCAGTTGAGTATCTCATCATGATTACACATGCTCATCACATGATCTCATCACTGATTACAAGACTTCTCTGACAAGTATGACACAGATCATCGCAACTTCTCTTCTTTCGTGATGAAATCAGATGACGTCGCGACTATGAAGTCTTTGCAGTCTCGCAGTCAGAACATTAAAAAGTCATAGTTCATGATGCTTTGCTCTTTAGACTCGCAAGATCAATTAGCATGCTTGCGTGCATCACTTTGATAGTGATCATCACTATGTTGATGTCAATGATCAGAGATTAATTGAGTTTCTCGCTCAAGTTTCAATACGTGAAGTTGCAAGACAAGCAGTATGTTCTGCGTCTTCAGATTTTTTAACTGCTTACATACTTCACTTGCTAATCATCAAAAAATATGATCTGTCTGTTCATTAGATTCTTGCGACTTGAACTTCTCATCTGTGTATTCAAATGCATGATTCTCAAATCTGTTTTAATGAAATGATGAATTCTCAGTGTGAAAGAAGTTATTGCTTCTTTCGATCATGTAACTTCTAGTGAGTCGCTGCACGTTCAACATCTTTTACTGAGCAGCTTCATGCAAATGAAGCAATTAAAACTGTGAAGTAATGAAGTCTCTTTACGTGAAACTGTGTAGTAGAAGATAATAAGATAGCATTCTATTGATGATAGAACTAATTGCTAAGAAATGAAAGTGAAAGCTTGCAGAGTTTTCATCTTCTGTCAAGTTGTTATCTTTATTCACTCGTTAATCTCTTCAATCTAATCTCGCGAGCTAGTCTTGCAGACATGCATTATTCATAGTCGATAAGATGTATTCTCACAGTGACATGAAAAGAATGTAATGTAAATGAACAAGATGTTGATGAAAGAAAAGAATGTTGAGAAAGAAAAAGAGTGTTGAGTCATATCTGAGTCATATCTGAGTCAAACTTGACTAGCTCGCTGATTAGTTCTAATCATTACACAGAGAACTTGTTAGCGTTCACTGTGAATTGATTAAAGCTTCAGTCTTGTTCAGTCTTGATACGCTCGTAACATTATCTCTTTCTTTGAAAATTCATGTTTGCATGAATGTAGTTCATTTGCTCACTTTTGTTGATAGTTATTTCAATATTTAGCGCGATTTGTTTGAATATAGCTTATGAAATTCATTCAAATCTTTCTCTGAGTCATTGAATTTCTCTTTATCAACATAGTATCATTCGTTGTTTCTATCTAGATCTGTTCATTTGACTTTGTACTGTATTCGATCTCGATAGCGTCTGAAGTTCAATATATCATTTATCTTTCAATGTTCATCGTCTTTGATAGTGATTGATTCAAGTGATTCTGAATGCTGTTCTGATAGAAAGTCTTCTGAATATAATTGCAGTAGCTTCGAGCTGAACATTGAATGCAAATGCTTCATGCTGACTGATAAATGAAGATGATAGAAGATTCTCACTTTGACAGTGATTTGATAGAGATCTAGCTGTTTGTCTTTCAAATCTTTGCAAAGTCTCGTTGTCTTGACGTTTCTGAAAAATAGTCAAACTCAGTCATTTACTTCATAGATGACGTTTCGTTTATGTTTATTGATCTGAACTTCAATGATCAGCTTCGTCTTTTTCAATTGTTGATGATCGAAGTTCAATAACTCTTTTATTCAAATGACAATATCATCTGCTTTTCTAGCTTCAAGTCGTTCACAAGTTGTTTCATAGTCAGTCGTATCTGAATTGAAACTCATTCGAGAGTGAAATTCTTTATTGAAGTAGAAGAGAATCATTAAAGTGATTGAGAAGATATTGAAATTGTCGCTGAATTTCATCATAGATATTCATTTGACTCAGTCGTTCTGCATGTAATTGCAGTAGATTCTAAGTTCGCGTCCAACGTCTTGATTGACTCGTTTCGATTGATTGTTGATCTCAAAATGATAGACTGTGAATAGACTAACTGTGATTCTCAGTCGCTTGCAAAGACTTTTTCATATAGTTGATATAAATTGACAGTCTTTGTTCGAAACAATAGAACTGAGTAGATCATGCAGTCGATAGACGTTTCATAGCATGATTCAAATCGTTTCTTCGACTGAGATGTCATCGTCTTCTCAATGACAGAGAATATAGTGACGTTCTTTGATGAGACGACATATGATTGTGCAAATGACATTATAGCTTTCTGACAGAAATAGTTCAGTGATGAAGTTCATAGCTATATCTTTTCAGCGTTTCTGTGAAATCGAGAGAGAATGATGAAGTTCATTGATGCTATTTCTAGAAGCTTTGCTTTGCTGACAAGCATGACAGTTTCGAATGTATCATCGAATAGTAGCTTGATGATCTGATCAATAGTAGAAACGCTGAACTAGATTGATGATTCATTTATTGTCGAAGTGAGAGATTGAAGATTGATCATGCACTTCTTGTAGTAATTTCGTGTGCATGTTCTCAGAGATTCACAGTAAATCTTTTCTAAATAGAACGTCGTCAATGATTTTGCAGTTCTTCAGTTTAGTGATATGAAATTTGAGCTTGTTTTCGTTCATAGCTTGTCTATATTCGCTGCAGAACTCATCTGTTTGATTGATCATTCGTACTTGTTGATAGAGATTTGCTTTCGATTCAATAGATAGAACATCAATTCTATCAAAGATCAGAATAGTCTGAAAATGATCTTCAAGACGCTGAGCTGATTCAGAAACGTTCGCTAGAGACATTCTGATTAGAGCATCAACTTTAGTGTTCATTTTGTCTGATCTAAAGATGATCTGAAAGTTGAACTTCGATAGAATGTTCAGATAGTTGACTTGTCATCGACTCAACTGTTTATTTTTCATGAAGATCTTTAAAGTCTGATGATTGATGAACATCTGAATGAGTAATTCAGTGCATTTCAGCTTGAGTCGTCAATGTTCAAAGCATTGAATAATGACTAGCAATTTCTTGTCATAGATGTGATAATTGATTTCAGCGAAGATCATACTTTTGCTGTAGAAGATCATTGAATGAAGAACTTTCTTGTCATCATACTGAGATAGTATTTCATCTTTTACATAGTTTGAAGCATCAATCTTCAGAATAGCTTGTCGTTTGAGATCAAAGTGATGAAGTATTGAGATCGAGCTGACTTGTTTCTTTAGATTATCAAAGACTTGAACACAGATCTTGTTTTAAACAAAAGATGTATTCTTTCTAGTCAGTTGAGTGAATGATTTGACTAGCTTCGAGAAGTTTTTAATAAAACAACGATAGAAGTTAACAAATCTCATAAAGCTCTGAATTTCTTTTAGATTGATCGAAGTGATTCAGCTGACTATGACTGTCACTTTGCTGAGATTCATACGAAAATCTAGTTCTGATACGATGATTTCTAGAAAGACAGTCTCTTCTACATTGAATTTGCACTTTCGAATATTCATCTGCAGTTCAGCTTCACGTAGTCAACTCAATACTAGTTTGACGTAATCTCTATGTTTCTTTCTTGTTTTGCTATAGATGAGAATGTCATCTAGATAGACTTGACAAAAGTCGTTCAGAAAGTCTCATAGAACATCATTCATATATTGCTGAAAGAAGATCGATTCATTAGTCAGTTTGAATGATAACATCTTGTATTTATATGCTTTCAAAGCAGTGATAAAAGTGATGTAATTCTCGCTATCAAGATGCATTCAAAGTTTGTTGAATGCTGATATGATGTTCAATTTAGTCAGATGCTTGCAATTCACTATTTTATCAATGATCTCGTTTATCAGCGATAAAGAGTATCTATTTCTTTTGAAAATGACATTTAGCTTTCGATAGTTCACGCAGAATCGAAAATCTTTATTTGCTTTAAGAGTAAATAGAACGAAAGAGAAATAGAGAGTCTGACTAGAAGTGATGAATTTCTTCGACAGATTCTCGTTTAAGTACTTCTTTACTTTCAGAAGTTTGACAAAAGACATTCAATAGACTCGACAGTAAGAGAGTATTGAATCACTGATAAGCTCAATTTTATGATCATAGAAGCGATGAGAGAGTAGTTTATTCGATTGAGCTCGATCAAAAACATCTAGAAACTCATGATATTTCAATGACAGCTTCGCTTTAATATCTTTCAAATTCTAAGTCGTTTCATTGATTGAAGAGACATTTAAAGCGTTCAAATCGCACTGAGTATTGTACGTGATTTCTCTATTGATGTTCATCATGAATAGAGCAAAGACTTTGATCTTGTTCTTCTTTGAATGATTCAACAATGTTTTGAACAAAGCTGCGTTTATGCTTTGAATCAAGAATGACTCTTTTCGAATGAATCATTTGAGCATCATAAAGATCTTAGTCTGAGTGATTGAAAAAGACGAAGTTGATCGCGATCAACTTGAGTGCTTTGAATTGAAAGAGATCAAAAAAATCGAAATAGAAGTATTCAATTGATTCGAAAAAACAATGATGTCGTTTCGCATATTCAATAATATTTCGTTTTTATTCATTCAGAGCTTACTCAATATGACTTCATGATGATCGATATCAGCTATCAGCATTGATACAGTTAATTTCTTATGACTTTCGATGATGAGATTGAATAGAATTTTATGAGTGATGATCTTCTTAGATATTTTCTCATCATAATCTCTTATTAGCTTCTCTTTTATCAGTGATATAGATTGAATTTTCAGTTTCTTGCATACTTTATTGACTAGATTAGAATGTATGATCGTGTAGATGACTGAATCACTGTCTATTAGAAAACGAAGGCTGAAAGATTGATTCTGAGAGATGAGATGAGTGTCAATTAGAAATGACTTTTCAAAGTAATTTTCTTTCGATAGAATTTCGTCTAGTTTGCACAAAGATATAATTTTTATCTCTTTGATGACTTTTGAAGAGATGACTAGTTTTTTGAATCGAAATTCGAATCGAAATCAAAGCGATCATATTCATTGTTCACTGCATTGATTCTAGTAGATCGATTGAAGCACTCTTTAAAGCTATGATCTGATTTATGACATATGAAACAGCTTTCGACTAAAATGTTTGCTTCTTTGACGCTAGTTAAAATCGCGTCGCGCGACTTTAGCTGATCAGACTTCAAGTGATCAACTGACTGAGTGACAATAGTCACTTTATGAAAGATAGTCTTAGAAAAATCATCAACACGTTTGATCTTGTTCTTGATCTCTCGAATGACTCGCTGATCATTATTCAAATGAATTAGATAGAAACGAATTTCTTTTAGAGAATTAGATTGAACTAGTTGATCTACTCAAATGAATCAAAGATGAAGATGTATTTTATCTTTCAGATCAGTGATCAGTTGCTTCTCGTAATAGTCTAGATAGAAAGATAAATGTTGAAACTGAGTATAAAATTCATTGAATTTCTTGAATTCTTGAATCAAGTTGTAGTATTCTCTACGAAAGTTGACTTTCTTATTCGAATCATCGAACAACTGAGCTAGCTCTTTCAAAATATCTTTGATGATTTTATAGAGATTGACACAGTCACGTTCGCGTCTAGCTTGAATGATCTCAGCTGCGTCATTGAATAATCTAGAATGTATATAGCTCAATTTGACTCGTTCATTAGAAAAGAGATCAACGTTGATCTCTAGTTTATTCTGAATTTTTTCGTATCAGTTCTCTCAAGTAGAATTCTTTTCATCAGTAAACAGCGAAGAATCAGATATTTTTTAAGATCTAGAACGCTCAGAGTAAATGAAATCAGAAGAAGTGTTTTTTTAGCTTGGAGTTTAGTCTTCAACTCTTTAATTTCGTCTTCTTGTTGTTTATCTAACTCGTAGAGTTGATCTGTTTCTTCATCAAGAACTAGACTTCAAGTCTTTCAGATTTCGTAGAATACGAAGAGTATTATCGTTTCAACGAATGATTCATCATCTTCATGAATGAATAATGCAGCACTTGATGATTTCGTTCGTGATTTCGATGAATCAGCATCAAAGATTTGAGAGAAATGATTTTAAAATTCTTCGAAACGCTTTTTAGTAAACGAACGACTAGACATGATGAGATTTGTTTGAAAAGAGAATTGAATGAATGACGATGCTCGACGATTGAAGAAGAAAGATGTATAGAATGATGTTTAATCTTCAACAAAGAAAATGAGATTTGTTTGTTGATTGATTTGATTGATTCTCTAGCAAACAACGAAGATTCTTTATCATTGAATCTATCGATCGATTTGATTCTTGAGCAATTCACGAAGATTCATTATCATGATTCTTGTAATTGAGTGAACTTTGTGTACTTAATGAGCGATAAGTAGTCTAGCAATTTAAACAGTCTTGTCGTTTGATTCTATTCAATTCTCTAGTGTTATTCTATCTTTCGATTATCGTTGATCATCAAATAAATGAATTTCTTTAGACTCGTTCTGTTTAGATGAGTATGTTGAATGAGTAATGAGATCAGTATCGTGTGATTAACGAATTCTTAATATAATGTCAGAATCGTGTCTAAATGATACAATCAATGAAGATCAGAATTGATAGTGCTTGATCTTTAAAGATAGCTATAACTGAATATTAAGAATACAGAAGAAGATTGATACAAAAGCTTCTATTTATGTAATGTTCAGAGACTGCGCTAGACTCGAAAGAAATGTGTTTGTGACATGAAAAGAATGTGATGTAGATGAACAAGATGTTGATGAAAGAAAAGAATGTTGAGAAAGAAAAAAAGTGTTGAGTTATATCTGAGTTATATCTGAGTCAAACCTGACTAGCTCGCTGATTAGCTCTAATCATTACGCAGAAAACTCGCTAGCGTTCACTGCGAATTGATTAGAGCTTCAGCCTTGTTCAGTCTTGATACGCTCGTAACAAAAGATGAAATACTATTTCAGTATGATGATGAAAGTGTGCTTCACTCGATAGTCTTCTACAGTAAGAGCATTATTTTCGCTGAATGCAATTATCACATCTATGACAATAAACTGCTGATCATTATTCAATGTTTCAAACATTGAAGACTTAAGCTTAAATGTATCAAATTACTCATTCAAATATTCATTGATCATCAGACTTTAAAAATCTTCATGAAAAATAAACAGTTAACTCAACATCAAGTCAATTATCTAAACATTCTATCAGAGTTCAACTTTCAGATCATATTTCAATCAGATAAAATAAACATTAAAGTCGATGCTTTAATCAGAATGTCAATAGCAGATATCTTTGAATTAGCTCAACGTACTGAAGATCACTATCAGACTATTCTGATCTCTGATAGAATAAATGTTCTAGCTATCAAATCAGAAGTTAATTTCTATCAATGAGTATATATTGTCAATTAAATGAATAAACTCTGCAATGAGTATAAACAAGCTATAAGCGAAAACAAGCTCAAACTTCATAGCATTCAACTGAAGAACTGCAAGATCATTGATGATGTTCTATTTAAAAAAGACTTACTATAAATTTCTGAAAATATGCATATGAAATTGCTGCAGAAAATTCATGATCAATCATTCATCTCTCATCTCAATAATAAAAGAATTGTTGATCTAGTTCAGCATTTCTACTATTGATCAGATCATTAAGTCACAGTTAGAAGATACATTTGAAACTGTCATGCTTATCAACAAAGTAAAGCATCTAAAGATAGCATCAATGAATTTCATCATTCTCTTTCGATTTCACAGAAACGCTGAAAAGATATAGTTATGAACTTCATCACTGAGTTACTTCTATCAGAAGAATACAACATTATTTGCACAATCATATGTTATTTTATCAAGAAACATCACTATGTTTTCTGTCATTGAGAAGATGATGACATCTCAGTCGAAGAAACGGTTTGAATCATGCTATGAAACGTTTATTGACTTCATGATTTATTCAGTTCTATTGTTTCAAACAGAAACTCTCAATTCATATCAACAATGTGACAAAGTCTTTGCAAATGACTAAGAATCACAGCTAATTTATTAACAGTTTATCATTTTGAGATTAATGATTAATCAAAGTGAGTCAATCAAGATGTGAAACGCGAACTAAGAATTTACTGCAATTATATGCAGAATGACTGAGCAAAATAACTTTCAATGATTGAATTCAGCGAGAATTTCAATATCTTCTCAATAATCTCAATAATCTCATTCTAATTTAATAAAGAGTTTCACCTTCAAATGAGTTTCAATTCAAATACAACTAACTACAAGATAACTTGCGAACGTTTTGAAGCTAAAAAAGTCAACGATATTATCATTCAAATGAAAGAATTTCTTATCTTTGATCATCAGCAATTGAAAAAGACGAAGCAAATCATTGAAGCTCAGATCAATAAGCATAGATGAGACATTATTTATGAAGTAAATGACTGAAATAATGAAACAACATTCATGCAAACATGAATTTTTGAAGAGAAAAATAATGTTACAAATGCATCAGAATTGAATAAGATCAAAGATTTAATTCTAATCATTATACAATCAATGTTAGCGAGTTAATTATATATTAATTAAAGCTAGTCAAGATTTAGTTAAGATCTGATTTAAATCTAACTCAAATTTGACTCAGATATGACTCAGCATCTTTTTTCTTTTCTAACATTTTCTAATCAGCTTCTATTATCTTTTAAACAAACATTTCTCTTTGTGTTACGAGTAATTAATAGATGTCTATGACAAACACATTTCTTTATGTCATAAACATCTTTCAAATCAACATCTTTCTTGTGTTTCAACACGTTTTCTTTAAAACTAGCGTCGAATCTGAGTAACTACTATATAGAGTGTATTTTTCTTTTCTTTTATACTTTCTTTCTTCTGTATTCTTAAAGTTCTAGTTATAGCTATCTTTATTGAATCAAACATTTCACCCATGACATGATTAGATTGAATATTTAGACATGATTTCAACATTATTCATAAGATTTTACTCAATCTTACAATTAAAAGTCATAAGAAACTGATTATATTAATGCTGATAACTGATATTGAACATCATGAAGTTATATTGAACAAACTTTAAATGAATGAAAATGAAATATTATTAAACATGCATCATGATACTATCATATTTTCTGATTAATTAAATACTTTTATTTCGGTTTTTTAATCTTGTTTAATGCAAAGCTTTTAAGTTGATCATAATCAACTTCGATTTCTTCAATTTTGTTAAATATGAAGTTTTTTAACTGATTAAAATTAACTTTTTTAACTTTTTTAAATACTTTTAAGATTTTTAAGTACTCAGTTTTGATTATTCAGAAAGAATCATTCTCAATTCAAAATATCAACATTATCTCTTTTCAAGCATTAATAAAATGATCAAAGAAGAATCATACAAAGATTTTTGCTATATTCATCAAAGACATTGATAGAAAAATTGTTTATAACACTCAATTAGACTGATTGCATCAAGTTAAGTACTTAATCTGAAAAGTGTTGAATCAAGTTGAAAGATTTTTGAATTCAGATCGCGTCGAGTTGAAAAGTTGAGCTTAAGAACTCAAGTCGAGTTGAAAAGCTGAACTTAACAACTCAACTCAATAACTCAACTTGACTTGACAAGAAGTAGATAGATAGATGTAAATAACTTGATTGAACAGTTTTCATGATTTTTCATCATGACTTTCTATCAAATCTTTCTATCAAATCTCTCTATTAAACAGTCTTCATGATTTCTTATTATAGCTTTCTATCAAATCTTTCTATCAAACCTTTCTATTAAACAGTCTTCATGATTTCCCGTCATAGCTTTCTATCAAATCTTTCTATCAAACAGTCTTCATGTTTTTTCTTCATGACTCTCTATCATGACTTTCTATCATGACTCTCTTTCAAACAGTCTTCATATTTCTCGTCATGACTTTCTATCATGACTTTCTATCAAACAGTCTTCATGTTTCTCATCATGACTCTTTATCATGACTCTTTATCAAACAGTCTTCATGTTTCTCGTCATGACTTTCTATCAAATACAAAAAGATAATGCAAAAAAATAATGCAAAAAAGCGGAAAAATTTCTATATTTAACTTTCTTAATATCAAGCTCAAGTTCTTGACGAGTCAAGTCGAGTTGAAAATATGCTCAATTCAACTTGAATTAAGTTGAAAATGTGAGCAATTCAACTTTGAATTGAGTTGAATTCAAAATGTCAACTTGAAACTCAACTTGATGATTAATCTACACTTAATGTGATTTAAACATCATAAATGTGTCATTTATTAATAAAACAGCTCAGAATTTAAAAGATATTAAAGTTAAGTTATTATTGAAATATCAGAATTTTTTAAATGTCTTTGATTGAGTTCAAGCAGACAAGTTAACTGTAAGACAGCGAAATCTCTTTACATAAAACTAAACTGATCGCGTCAAGTCAAGTACTTGAGTTCAAGTCAAGTACTCGACTCGAAAAGTGTTGAATTGAGTTGAAATTTTTTTGAAAAAGTGTTGAGTTGAATTGAGAAGTTGAATTCAAGAACTCGAGTCAAATTGAGAAGCTTGACTCAATAACTCAATTCGAAAACTCGACTTGACTCGACAAGATATTAGATAAATGTAAATAGCTTGATCAAACAGTCTTCATGATTTTCTTCATGACTTTCTATCATGTTTTTCCGTCATGACTTTCTATCAAAGTCAAACGATCTTCATGTTTTTTCTTCATGTTCTTCTTCATGTTTCTCTTCATGTTTCTCATCATGACTCTTTATCAAATGATCTTCATGTTTCTCTTTATGACTTTCTATCAAAAGATAATGCAAAAAGGTAATGCAAAAGTCAAAAATCGGAAAATTTTCTATATTTAGTTCTCTTGATGTCAAGCTTGAGTTCTTGACGAGTCGAGTTAAATTGACTCAATTCTCAGTCGAATCGAGTCGCATTGAGTTGAAAATATGAGTAATTCGACTTGAATTGAGTTGAAAATGTGAGCAACTTGACTCAATCTCGATTCAAGTTCAAAATGTTAACTCAAAATTCAACTCAACAATCAGTCTACATAAAACTGCGTAGTAGAAGATAATAAGATAGCATTCTATTAATGATAAAACTAATTACTAAGAAATGAAAGTAAAAGCTTGCAAAGTTTTCATCTTCTGTCAAGTCATTATTTTTATTCATTCATTAATCTCTTTGATTTAATCTTGTGAACTAGTCTTGCAAATATGCATCATTCATAGTCAATGAGATGCATTCTCACAACTGCATTTCTTCTTAAAGACTCAACTTCTGAGTCTTTATAACATCATATTGTCTTTTTGCAGCTGACAGCATAACAATAACTTCTTCAGCGCTTTAACATCTGTGTAGAAGTATCGTGAGTTAATCATGTTAATGAGCATAAACAGAGCTAGTGCAAAATTGTTGATGTCAATCATTCTTAAGTCTTCATAGCATTATTATGTCTTTCAATAGCTGATAGCATAGTAATGACATCTTCAACACTTTAGTATCTGTGTAAAAGTGTTGTAAATTAATCATGTTAACAAGCATAAACAGAGTTAATGCAAGATTGTTGATATTAATTCTTCAGCCTTATTTTCTGTCATGATGTCAGATCATCAACTCAGTTTAAAACATAGATCATTGATATTTTAAATAATCTCAATTCATTGAATCTGCTTTGCAGTTCAATGAATCAAGTCATCAATTTAATCATCATCATCTTAATTTAGTTTCAGCAATTCTGTTTCAATCATTTCAGTCATGTGCATGAACTTTTGCAATCTTAAGTTAATAAAACTACTGTCTAGCCTTGATTCTGCTTAATTCATGTATATAAAAGTTGAGCTTTTATTATTTTCTTTCACTCTTTATCTTTCATCTTGTACATTATTTGATGTATTGTCTTGTATTTAAATTCTATCAAGTCACTCAAGTTGATCGTGATCATCTTGAGTAGTAATAATAATATCATTCTTTTATATTGATAGTTTCTAGTCTAGTCTTTGACATTACAAAAGATCAACACTTTCTGCAATGTTTTTATACGTTGAAATCTCATCTAGTTATTCTTTCGTTTAAATGAAGTTATCTCACAATTTCTTGATTGATGATGAGCATGCTGTTGAACAGTTCACTTAAAGTATGATTGAAAATTCAGTTGAGATCTTTCGTGCAATGCAAGAGCTTCAAAATCAAGTTCAACAACATGATATCATTATTTCATTTTCATTCATTGTTTTTAATTCTTCAATTTATATAAAGTTGAATTCTCAGTTTCTTGTGATGATAACTCAGATCATTACACAAATCTTGAACAATCAATCTTTCTTCATTATTCACTTTTCTGCAAACTCTGTTGCTGTCTTCATCGCTTCTAGATTCAAGAAACTTCTCAACATATCTGAATATGAGAGAAACAAAGATTGATTGAATGCATGAAAGCAGAATCTGACATAATGCATGAATGTGAACGACAATCATTATTTCTTTCATTGAGTCAAGATCATCTATATCAAGTCATGATTCATCATAAATAAGAAGACTTACAATCTAGTGAATCAATATCAAGTCAATGATCTTTGTATCATTTTCATCTTCACAAATTGATAACATAAGTTACATCATTGCTGTGACAATTCTTTCAAGATAGAAGATGCTCATTTATATCTTCGCGAAATTTTGAAGCAAGACATGAATAACTTTGTTGATTATTACAATCTTTTCTATCAAAAGAAAGAATGTTCTTTGATGAAAGATTTCTCATTGATTGATTGTTTGAAGCACAATGTCAATTATTTCATTCAAGTCATTGTTTTTTTCTGATGAAATTTCAATGAAACTCAATCATTGATTTTTCATCAATGAATTCAAGCATTCTCTGACATCAACGAAGAGCTTCAACAGCTTAAGCATCATTAATCTCACTTCATCTTCATCATTGTTTCATTCATCAAAGTCAAGAACATCTTTGCATTGACTAGTAATTCTTTGAGTTCAAAGATCATCATTTCTGTGACTGTTGTTTTAACAGTATCTTCATCTTTTTCTCTCTTGTTTCTTAATGAATCAATGAATTTAAACTTTGTCATTGTCATCATTCAAGATAAGATTCTGATCATTTCTGAAATCAAGAAAATCTGCAACAAGTGAAAGATGTGCTACTACTGCAAGTTGCAACATTCAAGCAAAATTGTTAAAGAATGCTCAAATAAAAAGTTCTTCACTCTGCATATCATGAACATTTACAACAATGACATCATCAGTATAAATAAAGAAGTTTTGCTGTTTGCAAGAATAGTTTAGTTTCTGAGTTAAATCACGTTCAGAAATCTGTATATATATCATCTTGTCTACTAGTTTCAATCTTTTCATTCTCACTTCAATCATATAGAAAGTTTTCTGCTAAATCTGTTTTGAAACTCTTTGAATTCAATTTGACATTCAAAAATAATCACATGATAGTATTTTGTATTCTACGTCAAGCTCAATCTAAAGTTCTCGTTCTCACTTTGATTAATAGTGAAGTCTCTGCTTATGTCTTTATGAATAAATTCTTCACACAACAACATCATTTCTTCTTGCATCAATTAATTCATTCTTGCAGACTTTGAGAATTTGATGATCAAGTCACTTTAATTGATGACATTATTCATGTCATTGAAATCACAATGATTCTCAATAAACATCTCAAAAGACTATTCTTTTATGTTATTGAATTAAGTCAATATCTCATCATCATGAGTTTATCATGACTTCATTATCACGTCATTGATGTTAATTTTGAACACAATATTCTCATTTTTTTTTCTTCTTCTGTCTTAATCATTGTTGTTAATCTCTCATCAGGATCTATGATTTTAATCAATAAGAAGAAAATTTCTCGCTTGAAGTTAACAAAGTAGCTTCTCTTCAGTCTCGCTCTCAATTCGCTCACAAGAAGCAACTTAATTCATGAATCATTTACAAGAAGTAATTCAGTCTACAGATTGCTCACAAGAAGTAATTCAGCACTCAGTTTACTTGCAAGAAGTAATTTAGTTTTTCATTCACTTGAAAGAAGTAACTCAGTTTTCAGTTTGCTCACAAGAAGCAATTCAGTCTTCAATTCACTTGCAAGAAGTAACTTAGTTTCTCATTTACTCACAAGAAGTAATATAACTTTTCATTCACTTACAAAAAGTCAACTAATACTCAGTTTGTTTACAAAAAACAAATCTTATTCAATCTTGTCTTTCATCTGAAACAAGAAGTTTTTAGTTGTATTCTTCAAGTCATTCAAAAAGAATACTCATTAAAAATCAAGTGTTGAAATTCTTTCTTCTTTAAAACTTCTGTTGTTCTTCAAGCAGATTAATTCAATCAATCTTTTATACAACTTGACATAATTAAGTTGAAAGTTTGAAGCTTTGATCATGTTACTCATGTCAAAAACATTGAAGTGTTTAACATCACTTTAAAGAAAATCGATGTCTTCTTGAATTTTAAGTCAATCTCGTCTTTTAATCTAAATTCTGATGAGTCAGAATCACGTCACACGACTTTGACTATCTGTTCAAAGAACAGCTCAACTCTTGCTCAGTTCTCATTTCATTCTCAAGACAGTATGTATGATAAGAATCATCATTTGAATCATCATCAAATGAAAAAGAAATTTCATTTGACTGCATTTATGACACAAGAAGATCTTGAAGTTTATTAACAAAGTAAGAACATCGATTCAGTTACAATTTTATCATTCAGATATTTTAAGTTTTTAAATGTCTTCTTCAAGAAGAATGTTGATATCATGTTTTTGCATCAAACTCATGATCATGTCATACATTTTAAAGAAGATACTCAATTCTCAGTCTTTGCTTTGTATGACATGAGTCATGATAAAATTCTAAAACTTCAACGTTATCTGAATGAAAATCTGAACAAAGATTTCATTCAAGTCAGTCACTTTCAGACGATCATCTCTATTCTCTTCATCAAGAAACTCAAAGAAGAACTTTGCTTCTGCATAAACTATTGAGATTTGAACATTATCACAGTTAAGAATCAATCTTCTCTGTCTCTGATTTCAGAAACGCTGAATCATTTAAATTGAGCTAAATTTTTTATTAAGCTGAATATCATTTCTGCGTTTAATTAACTTCAAATTAAAGAAGAAAATAAAGCTTTCATCATCTTTTACACTTGATTTGAATTATTCAAGTATTTAGTTATGCTCTTCAATTTATGTAATGAGTCTGTCTCATTTCAGAAGTACATCAATAATACTTTTTGCAAACATTTAAATAAGTTCTGTACAGCTTATCTGAATGACATCTTGATCTATTTCAATAATGAACTCAAGCATGAGATTCATGTCAAGCTCATTCTGCGAAAGCTGTGAGAAGCAAATCTTCAGATGAATATAATCAAATGCAAGTTTCACATCACTCAAGTCTCATATCTAGAATTGATAATCATCATTGAAGAAATTAAGATGAACTCTTTTAAGATAAACATCATTGTCAACTCATTCATCTTAATCAACGTTAAAGATGTTCAAAGTTTTCTAAATTTCATGAACTTCTATAAAAGATTCATCTATGACTATAGTAGAATAACTATCTCGCTCACTCGTTTTATCAGAAAAGATGTACTCTTTGTCTGATTTCAGAAATGTCAGATTGCATTCAACACTTTTAAAAAAGTCTTCATTTTCAAGATTATTCTTCATCACTATAATTCAGATTACAAAATTGTGATAGAAATCAATGCTTTGAACTATGTGTTTAAAGACATTTTCTCTCAATATGATGAAAATAAAATTCTTCATTCAGTCGCTTACTTTTCAAAGAAGCATAACTCAGTCGAGTGTAACTACAAGATTTACGATAAAAAACTCATGATCATTATTTGTGCTTTCAAGAAATGATAATCAGAACTTGAAGACTTTATCTATTCTGTTGAAATGATCACAAATCTTAAAAATCTTAAGTATTTTATGTCAATTAAGCAGTTGAGTTATCATCAAGCTCATTGAAGTGAGTTTCTGTTTAAATTCAACTATCACATCACTTATCATTTCAACAAGATTGATGATAAGTTGAATGCTTTGACACATTGCTCAGAAAATTTCTTTAAAGAGAAAAATACATTTAATTCTTGACATCAATATCAACATCAGACAATTCTGAAAATTCATGTTTTAGATTTCAATATTGTTGAGAATCTCATCTTTAACATTTTTAACATTAAAGTCATGAAGCTTCAGTCACAAATCATCACTTTAGATTCAGTTCAGTTACATCTGTTTTTAATTATTTCAGCATCTTTGTAAATTTTAATCTTCATGAATTTAGAAATTAAAGAATTCAATGTTAAAAATATCAAGTTTCAGCTAAATCAAGACATTCTGAATCTTGATGAAGATTCTGCTGACATTTTCACTCAGACATTGTAAAAGCAAGTTGAAATCAATGACAAATTTGCAGCTCAGATAATTGAAGCACTTCACAATGAAGCATGACATCACAACAAGATTTCTTTAGTTGAGTGTAAAGAACATGAGAATCATTTGTACTTTCAAGAAAGAAAGTATGTGCTTAACTCAAATAAACTATGTCTTCATATCATTCAGCTTACTCATGATAATATCATCAATGATCATTCAGAAAGAGCAAAAAGTTATGAACTGATCAATTAAGTTTACTGATGATCAAACATTTATAAATATGTTCAATGCTTCATACAAAACTATCACATGTACACATGTTTCAAGTTCTTTAAACAATGAACTTAAGAATGATTGTGTTTTCTTTCAGTCTTTAAACATCGTTGATGTAATATCTTCATGAATTATATAAATTCTTTATCGCTCAGTATCTTCATGAATATCACATATAAATATGTTCTAGTCTTCATTGATTATTTTATCAAAATAAGACATTTAGTTCTTATCACTTTTATGAAAGTTGAAGAAGTTATTAACTGCTTTTATGCTTATGTTTGAAAACATCATGATTTACTTGAGTTCTTCATGTCTGATTGAGACACACAATTCATCTTCAATATTTGAAAGCATATGTGTAAAATATTGAAGATAGATGCTAAGTTATCAACAATGTATCACTTTGAAATCAATGATCAAATTGAGAAAGTCAATGCTGTCATGAAGCATTATCTTTGAGTCTTCGTCAACTACATGCAGAATGATTAAGTTAAGTGACTTTCTGAAGTTGAATTCATCATTAATAACACATCATCATCAATCACTTTAACATCATTCTTCTTGATCAATTTGAATCAGAACTTACGTTTAAACTTCAAGTTTTCTGAGTCTTTGTTCAAGAATTTTACATCTCAAGCTTGAAACAAGTTAATCAATGTCAAAGAGTTCATTAAGAAGATGAAGAAATTAACTGAGTATCTACATAATGAGATGCTTATAGCTTAAATCATTTACAAATTCAATGTTAATCTCTCTCATTGTTCTTGTTTTAAATACTTCGTTGAAGATGAAGTCTGATTGAATGCTTGCAATCTCAGCATTGCTCGCTTTACTGTCAAGTTAAATGATCATAATGTTGATTTCTTCAAGATCAAGCGTGTTTTCAAGAATAATTCTCTGATCATCAAGTTAAATTTTTTAACATTCATGAAGATTCATTCAATCTTTCATGTCATTCTTTTGAATTATATTACAAGTGACTTTCTTTCAAATCAACATCAGAAATCTTAAGAACTCATTATCATCAAGAATGACAAAAGATTCTGATATGTAAACAGCATATTAAACTTCAAGCATGATAGATGCTATAATTCATTTCTGCTTAAGTATTATGTTGATTGAGAAAATTACTTCTTTACTTGAAAGTCTTTTCATCTTCTGAATAATTGTGAGCAAATGCTCAATGAATATCATCTCGTCAACTCTGTCGTCGAAGAATCACATGTACTGTCATATGTAATATCTTAATGTCAATGTCAAGAACTTTAAATTCAATCTTCATCATTTCAATTTAACTCAAATCTGACTCAGATCTTGTTTAAATTTAACTCAGACATTTTGTTTAAATTTAACTCAAATGTGACTCAGATGTATTTTAATTTCATTTGTGCATCATTATATTAAACTGCATTTCATTTCTTTCTTACTCAGATCTGACTCAGATCTTGTTTAAATCTGACTCAGACATTTCATTTAAATTTGATTCAAATATGACTCAGATGTATTTCAACTTCACTGTGCATCATCATATTAAAATGCATTTCATCTCATTTCATCTTTCAGATCTTGTCAAGATTTGACTCAGACATCTTGTTTAGATCTGACTCAAATGTGACTCAGATTTATTTCAGTTTTATCTGTGCTTCATCACATTAAAATGCATTTACATCAATTCTTGTTTCATTTCAGTCTTTGTCTTTGATTTTTTCTCATTTCATCTTGTTTCTTCTCATCATCTTGCAAAAGCTTAGTCTTGAAGAGAAAAGCTACTGTCATGATGTCAGATCATTAATTCAGTTTAAAACATAAATTGTTAATATTTTAAATAATCTTGATTCATTAAATCTGCTTTATAGTTCAATAAATCAAGTCATCAATTTAATCATCATTATCTTAATTTAATCTCAGCAATTTTGTTTTAATTATCTCAGTCATATGTATGAACTTCTGCAATTTTAAGTCAATAAAACTATCGTTTAGTCTTGATTCTGCTCAATTCATGTATATAAAAGTTGAGCTTTCATTATTTTCTTTCACTTTTTATCTTTTATCTTATACATTATCTGATGTATTATCTTGTATTTAAATTCTATCAAGTCACTCAAGTTGATCATGATCATCTTGAATAATAATAATAATATCATTCTTTTATATTAATAGTTTCTAGTTTAGTTTCTGACATTTTCTTTCTTTCTTTCTTTTCTTCTTGTCTCATCTCAGCATACTATTTCATGAGTATTGTTTTTTTAAACTGATGAAGCATGAAATCTGCTATGCATATTTTGCATAGTTTGCAATTCATGATATAAGCTTCTTTTGTTGCAACATTATTATGATGTAAGTCAGCTTATGAATTAACATGAATGACATAGCAGTATCAACATCATCATCATCATCATCATTGCTGCAACGTTTATTACATCTGCTTCTTCTGCTTTTCTTACATTTGCTGCATTGATAACTGAACTCATGATTTCTGATAAACATATTTATCTTTGCATATTTTAATAAATGTTGATATATATTAAATCATCATGATCAGAAGATTTGATGTTGTCGCTACATTCATTATCTGAGCGTAGTGATGATTCACATATGTCGTGCTTTCATCAAACATGCTTGCAAATGCAAGCATTGCTTTAAAGAAAAGTATGATTGCATGATGAATCTAGTTTCACGTCTTTTTCAGCTGATAATGCGTCACGCTGTGCAAGTGATGACTCAACATCTCATCATTTACACTTGAAATCATCTTGCTTTTCATTTTCAATAATGAAAGAATGAGTAGTTTTTTCTTTCAGCATATGAGATTGTATTTAACAGTTGAGTAAAGATTCTCATTTCTCTCATTTTCATCACTTCTCATCATCATCACGTCACTTTGCCTTCATTTCGTAAGTATTAACTGAAGTAAGTAATGCATGATGAAATTTGCTGATGAATAAATAACTTTTCTCTTCACTTCAATGTTCTCATTTGCAATCATTGATCACTTCTTTTCTTCATTCTTTTACAACATTCATCATCTTCTTTTTTAAAAAACATATGTTACGTAAGATTTTATAATTGTAGTTTAGTATTAACTTCTTAAACTCATGTCTTTATGCTTTTGATATTCTTTCAATCATGATTCTTATGTGATTTATTTCTCTTTTTTTTGAACTTTTTTGCAGTTAATTGATGTACTTGTCTTTCTATCTCATAGTTTTCAATGATCTTCTTCACATTGCTAAGATTTTTCATTGATTTTCAGAAGTTTTCATAGAAAGATGAATCAGTTCATTGAATTAAATACTCAATCTTTTCTTTCTTGATTCACTGATCAAGTATCTTCTTTATCTTTCATTTTTCTTTTTCTTCTACAAGAATAATCTGCAACTTCAAATTCTTATCACGCAAGTGTCAGAATTTCAATAAAGAAACATGAAAAATTGAGTAAATTGCATCATATTTCTCAGATAATTTAAGCTTATATGCTTGCATGTTGATTTTCTTCAATATTTTGAATGATTTCAATTGTCTATGATCAATCTTCTTCTTTAAATGAAATGTATGAATGTTTATACTTTGCAGAAGCACTTTATCTTTCATTTGAAAGCTTGCAGCTTTATGACGAACATTATAATACTTTGCTTGCTGCTCTGCTACTTACTTTCATAGTTTCATTAAATGTTCTCTGATACTTCATAATCATTCTGCTCACTTTATAATCAAGAATGTTTCTTTCTTTAAAACTTTGTTCTCAGATGTTTTTGCAAAGCTTGCAGTGTATTTCTTTAGAAGCTTATGTGAAGTTTTTTCAATACTAGTGTATACGTTGTTATTATATGTAAACATCATCATTGATAAAAGCTTTGATCAATTATTCATCTTATAATTGAAATATACTTGCAGATAATGCTCAAGCATCTGATTTTATCTTTCTGTTTGATCGTTGATTTGTGAATGAAATGTAATGCTTAACTTTCACTTCATTTCAAGATGTCAACATAAAGTGATTCAAAAATGATTGATAAACAATGAGTCTTGATTTGATATAATGCTTCGCATCATTTCATGCTGAAATACAAATTTTCATCATAGCAAATTCACAAGTCTTTTGACATTCAAATCTTTGATCATCGAAATATAAATTACGTGCTTAATTAACTTATTTATTATTATCAATATAACATTGCTTGTTTTTTTGATGTATGAATTCTTCGCAAAGAGCATATTTATTATGAAATTCATGATCATTATGTGAAATGAATTCACACTCTCTGAAAATATAAACATCAGCTCTTTATAAAACTTATGATGATGCATTTGCACTTGCTGATAATCTGAATAGATGCAAACATATTTTGTCATCTTTTTGAGCATTTTCAATCAATAATATTTTCTTCTTATTGCAGTCTTAATACAAATGCATGCAAAATGATCTGCTTTGAAATTATCATGATTCATATGCAGAATTTCATCTCTTGTAGCAGAGTCATTGAATACATAGACTGCAAGATCACGACGTAGCAGTTCATCATTTTTTATACTTCATTTTGAAAGCTCATTCTTTCTAAATGCAAATCATTGATGTCACTTTTCATTCACAACAAAAACATTTCTTTGTTGTAACTTCAGTAATCACGCAGTCATTGATTCACTTATCTTCAAATAGAATCTTTTTAACTTCATAATTTGATGAATCAGAAGTTAAAACAACGCAGTGTTTAAAATTCTGCAAGATTTAATGAGTACTTTTTCATTCAAACACATGACTTGAATATCTGCAATGACTATGTTATTCAATTGTATTATTAACGCTGTAAGTTTGATTGTTGTTGAAACTTCTTCATTTTTTAGCAGCTTAGATTGACATTTCTGATTGCAAAGTTTGTTTCACAAAATAGATAGAAAATAATTATTATTCTTCTCATTATCATTTAATTTCATGATGTCGAGTCTTTTTGATGATGCATTCGCAGAGTTTAATTTGTCTCTGCAATATTTTATATGAAAGTCAAATGCAGCTAATTTCTCAGCTCAATGCATCTGTTGTACATTAAACTTCTTCATCATCATAAAGTAACAAAGATTATTATGATTTATTATTATACATATGAATCGCTTGTTACTTTGAAGATAGTATCATCAGTTTTAAAATCAAGAACTATAGCATACAGCTTTTTATTATGCATGTCTCATCATACTTCAGCTTCTTTGAACTTATAACTATAGTATACAATGAAATATCATTGATCAGTCTTACTCTTTTGACTAAGCACGTCTTCAACTTCATGATTTGATGCATCAATCTTCATGCAAAGATTTGCATTTCAATCATAATGTTTCAAAATGAAAGCATTAATAAAAATTACTTTCAATCTTTCAAAAGCTTTTCTTGCTTTCAACATCATTGCAAAGAGTGAATACATCACTCTCTTCTTTACATTCTTGATTAAATTTGTTAAAAGCACAATGATTTAAAAGAATTTTCTTATAAATTATTGATAAAATCTCATAAATTTCAAGACTATGAAAATGTTCTTTACAGACTTGAACTCAAATCAGTTAATGATTGCATTAATATAAGATTATTTCATCTGAATATTTCTTTGCTTTATTGTGAATTTCAGAAAGATAATTTTATCATGATTGAAAGTGCATTTTGACAGCTTGATATACAGTCAATATTTCAGTAGCATGTAAAGAATCTTGCACACATGCTTTCAATGCTGCTCTTTCATCTCAAAGTATATTAAGACATCATTTAAATATATCATGCAGCAAATATTTATGAATGATTTAAGTGCATGATTTACATAAAACTGAAAGATCACAAAAGCATTTGTTAATTCAAAGAGCATCATCTGATATTCAAACTAATCATAACATGTATGAAAAGTCATTTTTCATTCATCATTCTTGCAAATTCAAATGCAATAATAAATGTTGCAAATATCAATTTTGATAAAATGTTTTACATGAGCAAAGCAATTCAGCATCTCAAACAGTAGAGACAATGAGTAATTGTTCTTTACTGTTATTTCATTGAGATCATGATAGTTCATGCATAAATGAAGACTTTTGTTCAACTTCTTTATAAACAATACAGATGCTTTTGCAAAACTACTTGATGAATAAATTCATTTCTTCTTTAGCGCGCTGTTTAAATAGTCTCATATTGCAGTGAACTCATCTTGTGTTATTTTATAAATAGATTCAATGCAAGACATTTTACTCTTCATCAGATTAATGAAATATTTCATCTGATCATGCATGTTCAAACTATCAGAAAGAATCTCAGAAAATACTTTCTTAAGATCTTGAATAGCAAAGAATATCTTTGATTCTTTCACTTGAAGCGCATTGCATCTTGCAGTCTGATGATTTGCATTCTGTAATAAATTATCTGTAAATAGCAGTTAATAAAGCAAAACTACATAAGTTTCTTCTCTTTTCTTAGCTGCAAGCATTGTCAGCTCAATAAATTTCAATATTTTGCACAGATCAATTTGTATTTGCTTTGCACGCTGAGTGCTGTTTTCTCAATATGATCAGCAATGCTTACGTCAACAAATATTCAAATCAATCTCATTTAATCATAAATAATCAAGAATCATATTATATTCTTGCATGTTCACAGCATGAAACTCAATGTTTCAGCTCTTATGAACTTTCTTGTGATTAATCAACTTGATATCAATTTGATGTGTATCATAGCAGAAAATTCAATGATCATTGATCATCTGAATCTGTTTCAGAATTGCATGATTCTTTGATAATTCATGCTCTTTTACTCATGATTGCAATATAAAGTTTTGCTCGATCTCAAAGTCAATAAAACAGTGAGCTTTGCATACTTTCTTAAAGACATTTGTCAATACTGATATCATCAATGTATGTGATAATCATCTTTTCATAATTATATTTAATGATTCAACAATGAATATCAGACTTTCTCTTTTTTCATCTTTTCATCATGATTACAAGTTTCTTATCTGAATGCATAGTTAAAACACATTAAATTATTGATTTTGTATCTCAGCTTCTTGCATGATCAGCATGTAAGATTGAATGAAGCAGCATTTTGCTTGAGCTCATTAAACTTAAGTGTTGCATCATCTTTAAACTGCGTGCTTGAAGCAGAGAACTTCAAATTCTTTGTTACAACGATAAACTTCATCTTTTCATGCAAGAATTGAAAACTCTTCTGAGATGCTGCACTTTCACTTTGCTGCAAATGTAACTTCAACAATGTGTTAATGTCTTACAAATGCAAGTCAATGTTTATAAGATGCTTTAATAAATCAACATAATTGATAAAGATGTATGAAATGCAAAGAAACTCATTCATGATAATTTCATTAATCTTTATTTGCAAATACATTATGCAAATCTCATTAAATATATAATAGTTTAAATCTGCATACAGTCTGATGAAATACTGTTTGAAATTTGCAATGCTTTGATTGACTCACTACTTTGCAACTTCAAGTCAATATTTTATTTAAAAGTTATGAATTTCAGAATTACTAAGTTTAGCATGTAAATATTCAGTATAGTACTTTCAGTTGAGTTTCTCATCATGATTATGCATGCTCATCACATGATTTCATCATTGATTGCAAGACTTCTCTAACAAGTATGATGCAAATCATTGCAGCTTCTCTTGTTTCATGATGAAATCAAATGATGTCACAACTATGAAGTTTTTACAGTCTTGCAGTCAGAATATCAAGAAGTCATAGTTTATGATGCTTTGCTCTTTAAACTCGCAAGATTAATTAGCATGCTTATGTGCATTACTTCAATAGTGATCATCACTATGTTAATGTTGATGATCAGAGATTGATTGAATTTTTTGCTTAAGTTTCAATATGCAAAGTTGTAAAACAAGCAGTATGTTCTGCATCTTCAGATTCTTTAACTGCTTACATACTGCACTTGTCAATCATTGAAAAATATGATCTGTCTGTTCGTTAAATTTTCGCGACTCAAACTTCTTATTTGCATGTTTAAATGCATGATTAATAATAAATTCATACACTCTTGTGATATCGATTAGATTGACTCATGAGAAACTTTGTGTTATGTGTATCAAGTGAATAAAACTCTCTGAGGTAGAAAATTACTCGCTATCTATACGACTGCTTCACGCAGTCGAAACAACAAGATTAAGACTATGTATCAAATTTGTTCGCGTTGATTGCACGTTAGAAAATGAGTGTTCTAGTCACTTTAAATTGCTTCAGAAACTTCGTTTTCATCATCATTCTTGCTGCTGCTCTGAGATCTTTCGTGATCGCGACGATTATTCGATAGTTCAAGAAGTTGATGTCGCGTAGCATTCTTGATCGCAGATGCGTTCAGTTCGAATCTATCAAAAATATGTTGTATACGTTGCATGCAACATACATAGAGCACAATCTTTATGCTAATTTCTCTCTTAGACTCAAAAGATTACTCAGAGAGTTTTCTTGCAACAAATTTACAGTTCAAGAGAAACGAGATCTCTCACTGCTCAAATTTCGACAGTTTACTTCTTAAGCATGAGTTGCAGACGTTTCATCTGTGATATGCATGCATATTGCAATCGATTTCTTCTTTAATCACATTGACATGCACTACTGTTCTTTTGAACTATACAGATAATGTTTTTAATTAAAGATTGATTCTATCATCAAGACATTCAAGAGTCAAAGTTCAGTGAAGAAATAAGATTCTTAAAATCAACAGTTATCATCATTGTATATCATGTCTTGCAGACACTCACTTCGCTTGTAAAGCATATGATTCATCTGTTTCATGTTATTTGTAAAGATGTTTCTTATGCAGATTGATCATGTCTTACAAAGATGTTCATATGCTACACTTCTAATCAGACAGCGTAATTCAATCATTCTTTATTAACTTGTTTATGTTTCTCTTCTTTTAACGAAGTTTTCTCATCAACATATTATTTATGTATAAAATGTCTGTATCTGAACATTTGTTAAACGATATTAATGAGACTCTTGAGTTTGCTCATGTTGAACTTAATGAAACTTGTGAGTTACTCATGTCGTAGTAACAGACATGCAGTCTTAACAAGATCTATATGTAGTTAGCACGTAGATTTAAAGAATGTTCGTGATTTAAGTTCTTTCTGCTAATCATTCTCAACAAATCAAATGCAAGAGTTTTTAATTTTTTTAATTTTTTTATTTCTTCATTAAGTGCATGCAGTCTATGACTATGATACTGTTTAGACGCTGTATGTATGCTAAGTTATATGTAATCTGGTCAAAGTCGTTGCTTTATATCTTTTCGTTGATCAATCACATCGATAGTTTGCACATACAAGCGCTCTCGCTCAAACTCTTGCGATCATACTTTTGTTTTTCTTTGTTTCTTCTCACTCTTCGCGTTCTACTCTTTTGTTTCTAGTAATCATTTTCTCGTCGCAATTCGAGTATTTTTCAAATACTCTAGTGTTGCGATTCTTTCGATTTTGGTGACGAACAGCGTCACTATGATGTCTGTGTTTTTGAGCTGAGTCTTTTTCTTAAGTTTTATTTGCTCTGATCTATAGTGCTTGCAATTTAGTAGTAAATGCTCTGACGTTTGACTCGCATTGCATATTTTATAGCATTTGTTCGACTTATTCTCTGATAATCGATGCAAATAGCTCTTGAAATAGTCGTGTCTCATTTTCAACTGAATAAAGATTGAAAACGTTAGTCTATTGATTTTTCTAAGCTTTTTTAGTGATTTCTGACTTAGATTCACTTTCAATATGTGCTTTCAATACTGATTTTCCTTCTTGATGCTGCTTTTTCAGACATTTAACCATTGTAATTTCGTCTCTTTGTCAATTTGATTTTTGACAAAGATTATGATGATTGCTTTTGTGTTGTTGATAACTGATACTTCTTGAGCAGCAATTTTGATCAATTAATCTGCTTTTTCATTTTCAATAATGCTCTTGCGACTCGATATTCACTGTATGCGAATTTGACACTGTTTCTGACGCAAATTGGTCAAATTTTGTCGTATGTCATCAAATAATCTTGCATTGACGTTGCTCTTTGCGTTTAGTCTTTGCAAAGTCATTTGACTGTTCATGTACACTCAAATTTCGCTGTTTTTGAATGCTTTTTCGCTGCACATTGCGATTGCATCGCTAATAACTTGCAGTTTCGCTTTCGTTATGATGATTTTGTCTGAAACGCTAGTCGCTTTGCTGCATCTAACGAGTTCATGCGTAAATATCACTGTTGTTTCGATTTCTGTTTCAACTTCTGCTATCTTTTTCCGAATTTACGATGCGTCTGTGTACATCACTATGTTTTTCGCCTTTTTGATAATTCTTTCTAATTTTCTATAGTGTGTATTGATCGTATCGCAAGTTTCGCCTTTTGCAAATTCGGTTTGAAGTTTTGCTAAATGCTCGATTTCTTGCTCTCACAATTTCTTGAAGTGAGAAATTTCAATTTCTTTTATTGAATTCAGTGTTTTTTGCACTTTGTTCAATATTCAATATATCTGCATGAGTCTGTCTTTGCACTTCTTAGCTTTTCAAGATACATTCGCCTTCATCTCATTTCAGTTCAGATATTTCAATGCGTTCAAATCTAGGTTCAATTTGATAGAGTATTGAGATGAGTACGAAATAGATGTTCTTTTTCTGATAGAGTGTTTTTTTGATAACTCAGCTATTCAAATTGCATAGTTCTTGCACTTTTGATTTAATCGTATCTTCATTGACGAGATTTCAACTTCTATTTGCATAGCGTCTATCGATGATGTTTGAAATGCATTCAGAATTTTTCGTAATGCAGCGTTTTGCAGTTTGCGAAATTTGACTAAGTAGCTTTTTTGATTATTTCACCATATTTTGACGTCATAATCGCTAATAGACGTGACGCATGTCAGATATAGCTGCTTTTCTGATTTGACATTTAGTTCTTACTCGCTATTCATTAATTTAAACAACGAGTGTAACGTTCTTGTGACTGTCGCGATTTTCGTTTGCACATGAACTTTGAAGTTGAGCTTTCGATTCAGTCAGACTTCTAGTCATCGTACGCATGTCTTTGATTTTATGATCATGTTATTGAATAGAATAATCATTTGATTGAGTGTCGTCTTGTGACTTTCAAAGTGTATCAATTCAGATTTTGAGTCATCGAATTGCACTGCGTTTTTCTTTGCTCATGTAAAAGCGATTTTTGCTGCATTTTCCAGCGTTTTTACATTCTTATCAATATTCTTTCCCTTCACGTATAGTGTTACGTCGTCAATGTAGCTGAGCGACTGTAGATTTTCGATCTTTGCGCGAATCTTCGAAAATAAGTATCGAATATAAATTAGAAATAGAATGAGTGAAATAGATGAATCTTGCGATATTTCTGTGATTATTTCCTTTGATTTCTGACGTTCGTCATCAAATGCTAAGTCAATAACTCGATTTTGTAAGAAGCATTTTACTCAATTGATTAAATTGATCAATATTTTGATCAGCTGTTTCAACGTAACATGATCAAAAGCTTCTTTGACATCTAGAAGTAGACAGATAAGCGTGTTTTCGCGACTTTTTGCCATTTACGCATCATGTACTAGGTTTAGTACTGCGTCTATAGCTGATCTTTGTTTTCTGTCTCTCATTTGATCAAAATTCAGCAGCTTGTCGTTAATTTCAGCTGTGTAAGACAGTTGTACTGCTATTATTTTTTCTGCTACTTTGTTTAAACAGTTTAGCAGCGTAATAATTCTGTATGTCTTCGAAATTGAATAATTTGACTTGTCTGATTTTTTCAGAATAATTCTCGTGTCTTCACGTCATATCTTCGAATGATAGTCGTTTTCAATCAAATCTGAATACACTAAATTGAAGATTTTCGATATGCTTTTGTACGCTCGCTGTATGATTGCGAATGACATATCGTCTGATTTGAATGCTTTTCTGAGTGCTGAGAAGTTAATAGCGTGCTTGATTTTCTCTTCGATAACTCTTGATCACTGTATACTTTCGTTCGATAGTAATTCTTCATTGATTTGAATTTTCGAAAATGATGAGTACATTGCTTTCAGAAATGCCTCGCACTTTTCATTGAATTCGATTTTCAATTCTTTTTGCGAGTTTTGTATCAAGAATAGCTTTTCAATTAGACGTGATTTAGTGAACTTGTATGTCTGAAACACTTCTTTTTCTTCAACGTTGTTCAAAAAATTGATTCAGAATTGGTTTTTAGTCAGCTTTATTGCATCATGATACGAATTTCGCATTTGCACTATCTCTGCTCATGCATCGTCATTTCTGCATCTTTTTCAGATTTGCTTTTTTGACGACAGCGTCTTTTGTATTTCGATGAGTTCATTGTTTCATCAGAGTTTTGATTTTGCGCATATTCGCTGTTTAAATACAAATAATTTCACTGTATTCTTGATGCATTCAGTCAAATAAATGACTTTTGCTTCTAAACTTGTGATTCTTTGCATCTTGACAATCATTTTGTCTTTCGTCTTTTGCAAATGCTCATCAAAGTCTTTTCAGTCGGCTTTTTGCAGATTGTATGACGCGTTCAACGAATTTTCGATTAACTTCATCTTTTTCGTAACTATTGTAAATAGAATTACTTCATGATTGAATTCTGTGTCTGGGTTCTCGTCTATATGACAATTCTTGATGTGATTACGCATATTCTTTGATGCAAATGCTAAATCAAGTATCGAGCTTGACTGACTCGAATAGCTGTGATATGTGTCTATATCAGAAGTGTTAATCAGATTGCACTTATGTAAATTTACTCAGTTTATTAATACTTTTGTTCTAATAGAGTTTGAAATTTTTGCGTTTCATCAGCTATGATGTGCATTAAAGTCTTCGACAATAATAACTTTTTGCTCAGAATTTAGCATAACTTTTGCTAATTCTCGCTCAATCGTGTATAATT
>JAABUH010000605.1_pt1 | contig 49623 bp, 39 predicted proteins | sample 5559121 | NCBI WGS metagenome assembly JAABUH01 (sample SAMN10711871, study PRJNA513364) | rock metagenome | isolation source: Antarctica rocks | place: Antarctica: Victoria Land, Battleship Promontory nord | collected 2015-12-28
CTCGGAGGTCTGACCGCGCCACCATCAGGACCCTGGCGGTCGTGATCGCCCTGATCGGTCCCTCCTTGGTGGGTACCTTGGCCTACCATGCCATCGACATCGGCGCGCCGGTGCTGGGCTTCCTGGATGGCCTCATCGCCACCTTTGCGGCCGAGTACACCTGGCTGGCCTGGTCGATGGTCAGGCTCAAGCGGGCAGCCGGGAATGAGCAGCGATCTGATCGCCCCGTCGCGGCCCCTCGTAATCCGCTTGCCCCCGGCGGAGCTGTACTGAATGTCCTGCAGCTCGTGGCCAGCACCCTGCTCGGACTGTATGCGACCCTGGTGATCGTCGCTGGGACCGTAGGGCACCACAAACCAATCGTCGTGCTGCCGGCGGCCCTGGTAGCGATCGCTTTGGCGTGTCTCCTCAAGCCTCTCCGACCACGCCTGCTACGCATCTTTCGTAAAGGGTGCCAATGACCGGTGCGGTGGGCACGGGAAGTAACCTGGCCCGGGCTTGAGGTTCCCGCCCCGGCGCACCGCCGCTTCAACTCGCCACCCCGTACTCTTGGGCGATGGTGCAAACGCGGACCATCACCTGCTCCGTATTGGAGCCGGGCTTGGTCGATGATGTGCAGGGCCGTCTGACTCGAGAACGAGCCTGAACTCTTGCACTTCTGGCATGGCCAGGGTGAGGGGTGGTGGTCATCGGGCCTCACGTGCCCAGCGAGACAAGAGATCCTCGATTGCCTGGTCACGCTGGGACTCGGTGCCTCCAACGACGTAGACCGCTCGGTCGTCCACGGAACGGACCAGTCCGACGGCCACGGCCTCCCCGCACAGCACCACCAAATAGCTGGGCACACCAGCAGCGGTGGCCACCCGTACCGCCCCGGCCTCACCCTCTCGCAGGAAGGCACTTGCGGCCTCTCGCGCGGCCAGAGCCAGCGGGTCAGCCATCCCTGGCTCGGTGTCGGTGACGAGGATGTTCGGCTGCTTCACGTCGAGGACGGTGCCAACCGGCGGCGCACGGGGCAGGTGGGGCTTACTCACCTCTCCCAATTCTCTGAATTTGATGAAGGCGGTGGGACGAAGACCGTCTCGGGGCAACCCGCCCCGGTACCGGTCAAGGAGGCCCCCTGGCGCCGATCAGGGATGTCGACACCGACTCCGGCACAAGCTCCGACCGAGGCCGTGACCACGTTGGCCGGGTCCGCCGACACCGACTCCGCACTCTCTCCCGACCGTCCCACCACGACCGGTACACGGTCCTCTCCTGACGGTGCCGGGCACACATCTGAGCCATGGCGCCGGTGCAGCCCAGGGTCGCTGCCGCGGTGTCCAGGGCAGTACCCATGTCGGCGGCGGCAGAGTCGGTCAGTCGCCATACTCCCTGGTCGGAGGCTACGAGTCCGACTTGGGCCAGGGCGTGGAGGACTCTACGGGCCTGCCTCGGGCAGACTCCCAGACCCTCGGCCAGGGTCGTGGTCCGGACCGGTCCGGAGGTCACGTATCCCATCACCAGCGGCGCCTGGGCCGGTAGCACTGTCCAGGCGTCATGGGCACTCGGGACCGTCGCCGCCGGGTCGGTCTCGGCTCCCTCCCCGGTCCCCCCCCTGGGTCCTACTGGGCGGGGGATGTCCTCACCCGGGTCGGGGGGTGTGCGCAGACGCCACGTGGTCCCGGCCCTGCCGGCCCCCCGGGCCACCACCTCCAGCCACCCCCCGACAGTGAGGGCACGGAGCGCGTCGCCGACGGTGCGGCGTGGGACCCCGGTGCCCTCCGCCACCTGACGGTGCGAGTGCCTGACTTCGGTCCGGCCATGGTCCTCACCCAAGTCGAGCAGCAGGTCCAGAACGCGGTACTGGATGGCCCCCGGCGACCCCGCCCAGACCCGGGACTCCATGGCCACCCGCACCCGGGCCAGTACCCCCATGTCGGCCGGGTCCCCCGTCGTGACCGGCGCCAGCAGGGGACGCTGTACCCCGGCCGACCACCCCGAGTGGATGGATGCCCGGCACTGGCGGAGGCCATCCTCCGCGACCAGCCCACACCTCCGGGCCGCGTCGACGAGGGCGTCCCGGACGACGACCAGATCCGGTCCCCCTCCCCCCGCGTGGGCGCCTCCCAGGGTGTACGCCCACCGATGGAGGGTGATATTGCGGCGGTGGCCACCAGGAGAAGACATGGCCACCGCGCCGACCGCCCTGGCCAGCATCGCCGCCCCATCCCCGGCCCACGGCTCGGCCTCGGCCTCGACCTCGGGCTCGACCGGGGCCAGCATCCAGGCCGGCGCCCAGGGCAGATCCTCGACCCGGCCGAGCGGTCGTACCCAGGCATAGCCCCGCCCCGAGACGTGCATTGATGGTGGGGCCACGGCGTAGTGTCCCGGCCCGGCCAGGATCTCGACTCCTGGGATGGCTGCCGCCACCATCCCAGGCGGCAGCCGAAAGTAGAGGTGGCGGCCCCCCTCGGGTCGTCCTGACCGGGCCTCGGCATACCCCTCGGGCATCGGCCCATGCTCGGCCACCAGTCGCCCCAGGACTGACTCGGACGCCGGGCCATCGAGATCCACCACCAGCAGTCCTTCGAGCACCACCCCCAGGTTGGACCGGGTGGGAATCTTCGCCGGGTCGGTGCCACGAGCCCAGTCCCGGGACCTCGGGTGCTTGCCGGGCCGACACCTACCTCCCCCCCCACACGTACATGACCCGTCGGATCGGACGCCGTCCAACTCCACGACCCGATGGCCGAGGTCCGCCAGGCGCCTCGCCTCGACCACGACCGGCGTATCGACCTTGGACGAGGCAGCGGGCCTCGGTCGGCTCCTCTTCCCCGTCGGGCCGCCACCCAGTAGGAGCTGACCATCGGAATTGCGCCACTGGCTCTCCGGGACGGCGGCCATGGCACCGACTCCCGCCGGGGGCCGACGACCAGCCGCACCGCGGGCGCCGGAGTGAACTCACGGTCCCGACCCCCCGGGGGTCCACGGGGCTGGGCCGGGTCCCCCTGGTCGTCGGTGTTCATGACCTCTGCCTCCTCGACGCGAGCGGCCATGCGGGCCAGGAGCCAGCCCAGCGCCCCGTCCACCATGGCCACGGCCTCGTCCACCGCCCGCATGGCCTCCTCGACAGCCCCGCCGATAGCTCGATGGGCCACTGCCGACGCCACCAGGCCCCACTGAGCCCGGCGGGCCGTCGCCGCGGCAGCCCTGGCGGCGGCGATGCGGCCAGGGTCGGGATGGCGCCTGGCGCACAACGTGGTTTCGGCCACTCGGCGCATAGCCAGCAGGCAGCGGTCCCGGGCCGACAGCCACGGCGGCGGGGTCGATGAGATGGTGACTCGTCGGCCTCCAACCGGTATACTCGGGACTGCATACCCATGCAGTGTGTTTTCACCGGGCCCCGGGGATGAGCACCCCGGGGCCCGGTCGCGTCTAGGGGGCATGGGTCCTGGCCATCGCCGTGCACCGTGCCAACAACTCCTCCATGGTCCCCCGCCTAGCCACCGCCGGCACGGACCGGACCGCCCCAATCAAGGCCGCCAAGCCCCCGAGCCTGTGTATTGGGCGGGGGCCATCAGGAGGCTGGAGCCAGACCACTGACGTACGCGTCGAGGTCGCCGGCTCGGACCAACCTACGACCGCCGACGCGGACGCTGGGGATGGTCCCGCCGGCGATCAGGACCCGGACGGTTCTCTCCGAGAGCCCCAGTACCTCGGCCACCTCGCGGGCGCCGTATGCCATCCGGGGTAGCCGGGTGGGCTCGTCGTGTATGTGTGTAGATGCCATGGCACATATTGTGCCGCGACCGCGGACACCACGGGGACGAATAGCCGCTATGACGGCCACTTTCGGACCTAGATTTGTCAGGGGGGCTTGCACCTGACAACACTTCTGACCTGGGTTTATACCTCTCAGAAACGGCCACGGGATGTCGTGCTCATTTGTCGCATCGAAAACGCCCTACCAAAACCTGCTCTGACTAGGGAACTAATATTTCTTTTTTGTCACCCCCCTCTGACAAAAGACGAGGTCCATTGGCGCAACGCGACCTGTGGCCGACGCAGGGGAGGCCAGCAGGCCCGCTGACCACCTATCTGACCGCCTAACGGATGCAGAACATTGCATCCGTGTGCCTCTTCTTGCCAGGGCGACGCCCACTGACCAGCACAAATGCATAACCCTGCACCCTATTGCCGGGTTCGAGAGTGACTGTAAATCTGCCGGCACAGCCTACGGAGGTTCAAATCCTCCCCGGCCCACCATTATGAGATCCTCGATGAGTACGGTTCCCACGTCGTCCGCCCTTACGGTCCTGGGCCCGCCCGAGCGTCGGTCATAGGGCACAGTGACGCCGAGTCAGGCGAGCGGATCATTCTCCCGGTTCTCCTCAGCCTGGTCCTTGCTCGGCGTGCACTCGGCTGCGCCGTCTGCACTGAGGTCAGAAGCCGATTCAGACTGAGGCTCGTCGGTACCCGATTCCTCGCTTGACGCATGATCTGTGCTCATGTGATCCCTCTCCTCCTTGGCTCTCTACAGACAGGTCATCCTGATCTCCTACTCCCCGCCTTGGCAATCCCGCGACTCACGATGTACGCTGAGAGAATGACAGTGTAGAAAAGCCATCCCAACCGGATCGGGAACGAACCTGTTCCCGTCCCCGAGGCATAAGAGGCGATCACCACCGCGGCCGCCGCAACCACCGCCAAGACGAGTTCCGTCGTCCGCAGTCCCCGGTACGCCTCGTCGGCGCCGCCTCCCGAATTGCCCGCGCCCCGCGCAGCACCTGTCGCACGGCCTGATTGCACTGGACCGGCATGAGTCTCTGGTTTCGCTGGTCATGCTCGCCAACATTCCCCCCCCGACGAGCTGTAAACCATCCGTACCTTGGTTCCATGCGACCCACCATTGTGGCCGATGGAGATATCGTCTGGGGCAACGGCTCGATCCGAGGCGGGCCAGGTGCTGAGGCGGGGAGACAGGCCGCGGATGTAACGAGTTCGCAAAGTCTGGCACAATCAGAGGGTGGAATCGCCACCGTTGGTACGCGCCTGGGCTGACCGCCTTGGGCAATTTCGCTTCGCTCCCCGGGCGGGGTGGGGGGCGACGGCGGTGAGCGCGCTGCAGACCGGCGACGTCCCTGATCCGCAGGACCCGCCGGCCGAGACGCATGGGACAGGGATGCAGGACACAGCCTTCCTGCGCCGGCCGGCCCTGCTCGGTCTGGTCGCCATCATCGCCATCATCATCGGGGCCTCCCAGCCCACCTCCCCGTTTGCCCTCAAGACGACCGGTGCCTGGTTCTTCGGTCTTCCCGGCCCAGGGGCCAGTACCGGGGGGTTGCTCCTCGGCATGGTGACGGTGTATGGGGGCATGCTCTTGCTGGTAAAGGTGTGGTACGACTTGGCCCGTCAGCTGGCCCGGCGGCCAGGCGTGCGGGTCCGCAGCCTGGCCATCGTGGGAGCCATCTGGATACTCCCCCTGCTCCTCGCCCCGCCACTGTTCAGCCGCGACGTCTACAGCTACGCCGCTCAGGGCGAGATGATCAGCCACCACATAAGTCCGTACCTGTACGGGCCGAACGTCCTCGGAGCCAGCCCGTACAACGCCTCAGTTGACCCGTTCTGGGGCAACTCGCCTGCGCCTTATGGGCCCCTTTTTCTGGGTCTCGACGGCGGCTTGGTGAACCTGGTCGGGCATCGGGTCCTGGCCACTGTCGTGGGTCTGCGTCTTATGGCCGTGGCCGGGGTGGGGCTGGTGGCCTGGTTCATCCCGCGCCTGGCTCGTGCCTACGGGCGAGACCCAGCTCAGGCCTTCCTGCTAGCGGTGCTCAACCCGGTAACACTGCTCCACCTGGTGGGAGGGGCCCACAATGATGCCCTGATGATCGGGCTGCTGGTTGCCGGAGTCACTCTGGCCAAGGAAGGCCGACCGCTGGTGGGGATCATTCTGTGCAGCCTGGCCACCGCCGTCAAGGTGCCGGCCGCGGTGGGAGTGGTTTACATCGGCTGGGAGTGGATCGGGTCCCATGTGAGCTGGCGAGAGCGGGTGAGACCCGTGGTCACCGCCGCCATCGCCTCGGTGGCGGTCATGGCCGGCCTCTCAGCCATAACCGGCCTGGGCTGGGGGTGGTTGTGGGCCCTGGGTACCCCTGGGACGGTGCGGTCGGTGATGGCGCCGGTGACCGACATCGGCGAGTTGGCCGGTGCACTCGTGCACCTGGCCGGGCTGGGGATCAGTGGCACCACGGTGCTGACCGTGGTGCGGGTGCTGGGACTGGCCGGAGCAGCAGGCATCGGTTTGCTGATGCTATGGAACAGCGAGCGCCTGGGGAGCCTCAAGGCCATGGCCATCACCTTGTTGGCCTTCGTCTGGTTGGCCCCGGTGGTGCAGGCATGGTACGTGGCTTGGGGATTGGTGCTGCTGGCCCCCGTGGCGGCGGGCCGGCTTCGCAGCCTGTTGATAGCCCTCGCCGTGGGTGTCACTCTCTTCGAGACCCAGGGCGGAGCTCCCCTGCTGGATGGATTGCATCACTCCAGCACGGCGGCCCTGCTGTTGGCGGCGGTTGTCCTGGCCATCATCCCGGGTACCCCGGTCGCCCACTGGGCTCGCCGGGCGTGGGCTCGCAGTCAGGCCCGCAATCAATGGCGCTCGGCTGTCCTGTCGAAGCGAGCTGAGTCGGCACTTGGTGCGCCGAAGCGAACAGTGGTTGGGACCGCTACCGAGGGGTAAGATCAACGATGCCGCATCTTTGCGGTCGACCTTAGGAGCCATGTTGCTTGCCTTTGCCCCCATCGCTGGTCACCACATCATCACCTGGATCGTCATCGGACTGATTGCCGGGCTGATCGCAGGCAAGTTGGTAGGTGGTGGCGGGATGGGGTTTGTACGCGACACCGTCACCGGCATCGTGGGAGCGGTGATCGGCGGCCTACTGCTGCATCTCCTCAGAGGCGGCTCGCATGCCTCCAGCAACATCATCATCGAGATCCTGGTCGCCATCGTGGGAGCGGTTATCCTCCTGCTCATCCAGAAGTCGCTGTTCCACCGCCGGGGCCTTCGCCGTGCGTGATCGCTAGTCCGATCCGAGCAGGCGCTGCATGAGCGTCACGTCCAGCCAGCGGCCGAACTTGCGTCCCACCTCCAGCTCGACTCCGACCAGGTCGAACCCGGCACTGCGATGAAGGCCGACGGAGGCCGGGTTACCGTCGGCGATCCGGGCCATTACCGCGTGGAACCCGTGCGCAGTTGCCAAGCCAAGCAGCTCGTTGAGGATGGCATGGCCCACTCCTCGGGCCCGGTGGCCGGAGCCAACGTAGACAGAGTCCTCCACGGTGGTGGTGTAACCCGGTCGGGCCCGGTAGGTGGACAGGCAGCCGAAGCCGAGCACCGCCGCATTGTCTACGGCAACGATGGCGGGATGGGCACCCGAGTGCGCAGCCAGCCAGTTCCGTTGGTCGTCAGCATTTCGAAGGACCATGTCGAAGGTGGTGCTCGATCCGGTCACCTCCGCGTTGTAGATGGACCGGATGGCCTCCGCGTCAGCCAAGGTGGCCAGGCGCACATCCATCTGGCGACACTAGAGCCTTCCCGAGCTATCATCGAGTAACGCGGTCAGGTGCCTGACCACCACTGGCACCGCCCCCTTAGCTCAGTCGGTAGAGCACAGCCATGGTAAGGCTGGTGTCGTCGGTTCGATTCCGACAGGGGGCTCAGCAAGACCCATGGCGGCGTAGCTCAGCTGGTTAGAGCACACGGCTCATAATCGTGGGGTCGTCGGTTCGAGTCCGACCGCCGCTACTGGCACCGGACCTCAGGTGGATGGAGGACGAGCGATGGAGGACAGACAGTGGGGGACGAGGAGAAGGAGACCCCGAAATGGCAAAGAATGAGAAGCGGATAAAGGTCACACTCGCCTGCGACGTCTGTAAGCGGCGCAACTACATCACCATGAAGAACAAGCAAAACGATCGGGAGCGGATCGAGATGAAGAAGTACTGTCGCTGGGACCGCCAGCACACGCTGCACAAGGAGACCCGGTAGGCGCGGGAGGAGAATCACTTTGTCTCACACTGGTGCGCTGGACCAGGGAAACCCACCTGTGCGGCGCACAGCGGTAACCAACTGGCGCGCCCGATGGTCGAATCACCGGTGAAGACCGACCCGACGGCATCTGACGTAATCGAGCTGGTGAGACGCGCCCAGACCGGCGATCGGTCAGCCTTTGACGATCTGGTGAGGGCCACCTACTCGGAAGTTTACGGGCTGGCCTTTCGTTTGACCGGTGACGTGGATGACGCCTGTGACGTGGTCCAGGACTCGTACCTTCGGGCTTACCGGAGCGTGCGCCAGTTCCGAGGGGATGCCTCCTTCAGCACCTGGATTTACCGCATAACGGCCAACTGTGCGGCGACCTCCCTGGTGCGCCGTGGCCGGACTCGCCACGAGCCCCTTGACGACGACAGCCCATTGCCCGATCGACGGGTGGATCACGATCCCGAGGCCATGGCCGGGGTGTCCATGGAGCGGGACCGGGTATCGGTGGCCCTTCAGGCCCTGCCACCGCGGCTGCGGGAGGTGGTCGTGCTGCGGGATCTGTACGACCTACCCCACGCGGCCATCGCGGCCGAGTTGGGCATCTCGGAGACCGCGGCCAAAGTGCGCCTGCACCGAGCCAGGCGCAAGCTGCGTGAGCGCCTCTTCCCCACCCGGGAGGAGCGAGTTGACGAGGAGCACGCTCGTGCGATGTGAGGAGGTCGCTGATCTGCTGCCTCAGATCATGGACGGTCCCGAGACGGCTGAGCGTCGAGTGGTACGCCACGTCGAGGGGTGTCTGCGCTGTCAGGCCGAGATGGTGCAGTACCGCCGACTGCTGAGAGTCCTCCACCAGCTGAGGGCTCAGGAACCCGAGCCACCTCCGGGATTGGTGGGGGCCATATTGGCTGGCTTGGAGGAGGTCGGGCAGCGAGGGGCCATCCGCTCCGTGCTCACCGGGCGGCGGGTGGGCTACGTGGGCGGCCTGGCCCTGGCAGTGGGGGCGGCGGGGGTGGCAGGCGCAGTGCTGGTCAACCGAGGGCGGGGCAGCCGGATCGGCCTGGCTGGCTGATACCGCGGGCCTGACCCCCTCGCCTGATCCCGCTTGGAGCCGGCGCCTGACGGCGATTCCGACGCTCCGGTGCTATCCTCCAGGAAGCCCCCCAAGGGCAGTAGCTCAACTGGCAGAGCACCGGTCTCCAAAACCGGCGGTTGGGGGTTCGAGTCCCTCCTGCCCTGCTCGGCCACTTGCCTACGAGGTATTCCAGTGAACCGTCAGACCAAGCGAATGATGCAACGACAGGGCCAGGTGGACCCCGATGGTTCGGGCGCGCCGGCGCGGCCTCAGGTATCGACCCGAGCCCGGCCCGCCCCTCGCTCGGCACCTCGTACCACACCCGCCGAGTTCCTCCGCCAGGTTCGCGCCGAGCTGCGCAAGGTGGCTTGGCCAACTCGGGCTGAGGTTGTCAACTACTCGAGTGTGGTCCTGGTCACGCTGGTGCTGCTGATCTCATTCATATTCGCCCTCAATTTTGGTTTCCAAAAGGTAGTAATGACCCTCCTCGGAACATGACGGACGAATTGCCTCAACCTGCAGAGCAATCCCTATCGACCGATGCACTCGGAGATTCGGGAGCAGGGCCACCCGAGGATGTGGCGACGCTACCCGAGAGCCCCTATGACCGAGTGGGACAATGGTACGTGGTGCACACCTACGCCGGCTATGAGAACAAGGTGAAATCGAACTTGGAAAGCCGGATCTCGTCGATGAACATGGAGGACCGCATCCATGAGGTGGTGATCCCGATGGAGGACGTGGTCGAGTTCAAGGGCGGCAAGAAGGTGGTGGTGTCGAAGAAGGTCTTCCCCGGCTACCTACTGTGCCGTTGCCAGCTCGATGACGACTCATGGTCGGTCGTACGCAATACGCCCGGTGTGACCGGCTTCGTAGGCCCTGGGACCAAGCCGACTCCGCTGTCTCGCCGGGAGGTCGAAGACATCCTGCAGGTCAAGGCGGAGGGCGCTGAGATCAGAAAAACCAGGCCACGCCTGGAGCACGAGGTGGGGGAGACAGTACGGGTCAAGGAAGGGCCGTTCGCTGACTTCTCCGGCCAGATTGCAGAGATTAACGTTGATCAGCTCAAGCTCAAGGTTCTGGTCAACATCTTTGGGCGGGAGACGCCCGTCGAGCTGGAGTTCAGCCAGGTCGCCAAGCTCTGATCCACCTTCCCGGCCCTGCCGCCTCGGGAGGCGGAGCCGGCATACGCAGCTCACCAGCCATCCCACACAGCAGAAAGAGATTGAAGCGCCCATGGCCAAGCGACGCGTTACTGCCATCGTCAAGATCCAATTGCCTGCCGGACAGGCCACTCCTGCGCCACCGGTGGGCACCGCACTTGGTCCCCACGGCGTACAGACGATGGAATTCTGCAAGCAGTACAACGCAGCCACCGAGGCGCAGCGGGGCACCGTCATACCGGTCGAGATCACTATCTTCGAGGACCGCTCGTTCACCTTCGTCCTCAAGACGCCGCCCACCGCGGTGCTCCTGCGTCAGGCGGCTGGACTGGAGAAGGGAGCAACGTCCACCGGGAAGCAGACAGTCGGGACCATCACTGACACCCAGCTGATCGAGATCGCACAGGTGAAGCAGCCTGATCTCAATGCCAATGACTTGGAGTCGGCCAAGCGCCAGGTGATGGGTACGGCCAAGTCCATGGGAATAGTCATCGCCGGCTCAGGCACCCCGACGCCAGGCACCCCGACGCGGGGGGTCCCGGCGTCAGAGATGGAGAGGAAGGCATCATGACCAAGGGCAAGAAGTACACAGATTCCAGACGGCGCTTCGATCGTCAGCAGCTTCACAGCCTGGGTGAGGCAGTCGACCTGGTGAAGAGCCTGGCCTCGGCTGGCTTCGACGAGACCGTCGAGCTGGCCGTCCGCCTGGGTGTCGACCCTCGCCGGGCCGAGCAGATCGTCCGGGGCACCGTATCCCTGCCCGCGGGCACCGGACGGACGGTACGCGTCGCTGTCTTCGCGGCCGGCGAAGCCGCCACCGAGGCTCGGGAGGCAGGCGCCGATGTGGTGGGGGCCGACGACCTGGTGACGCGGGTCCAGGGCGGGTTCCTCGACTTCGATGTGGCCATTGCCACGCCTGCCCTCATGGGCCAGGTCGGCAAGCTGGGACGAGTGTTGGGGCCTCGTGGCCTCATGCCCAACCCCAAGACGGGCACGGTGACCAACGAAGTGGGTCGGGCAGTGACTGAGTTCCGGGGCGGCCGAGTCGAATACCGAACTGACCGGGTGGGCAACATCCACGTCCCGGTGGGCAAGGTGTCGTTCGATCGGGCCCAACTGCTGGAGAATGTCCGGACGGTTCTCGACGAGCTCCAGCGAGCCAGGCCGGCCGCATCCAAGGGGCGTTACGTGCGTTCGGTGACGCTGGCCTCGACCATGGGCCCAGGGGTGAAATTGGACCCGGCCAGGGTGCGGGCCACCGAGGAGGAGCTGGCCGTCTCGGCTTAGGTTTCCGGATGGTGCCTCGGCGGTCAGTGCATCGGCGGTCGTGCAGGGGTGGTGCATCAGGGGTGGTGCATCGGTGGTGATAGAGTCATGGGGCATCATCAATTAATCTGCTGATCGCCTAAGACATCTGGTCGCCTTCCTGCCAGCTGGGAGAGCTTAAAGGTGAGTGCCCGAGGGCATGAGCCGCCCGACGAGGCGAGCCCCTTCGGAGTTCTTCGAGGCGTCTCGTTAAGTCCAGATGCCCGGGCCAGCCCGAGGAGCCGATCGTGGACAGCCCGAGACCGGAGAAGGTGGCAGTGGTGGACGAGGTGCGCCACCGCTTGAGCGAGTCCAACGCGGCTCTGCTGACCGAGTATCGCGGGCTCTCCGTGTCTGAGCTGTCACGGCTGCGCCGGAGTGTGACTCAGGCTGGCGGAGAGTACAAGATCTACAAGAACACGCTCGTACGGCTGGCCGTCAGAGAATTGGGTCTCGACCAGCTGGAGCCCTTCCTCACCGGGCCGACCGCCATGGCCTTCGTGTTTGGTGGGGATGCCGCGGAAGTGGCCAAGGTCCTGCGAGACTTCGCTCGGGGCAACCCCCACCTGGTGGTCAAGGGTGGCATCTTGGGTGAGCACGTCCTGACTGCCAGTGAGACGGGTGCCCTGGCCGAGCTGCCGTCTCGCGAGGTCCTGCTCGGCCGGTTGGCCGGCGCCCTGGCTGCTCCCATGCAGCGCTTTGCCGGCCTCCTCGGAGCAGTTCCACAGCGCCTGGCCTATGCCCTGGCTGCCCTGGTCGACCAGCGCACCACCGACCCCACCCCCGACGCCGACCCCACCCCCGACCCCACCCCCGACGCCGACCCCACCCCCGACGCCGCCACCCCCGACGCCGCCACGGAGGTCATCCCGGCCGCCGCCCAAAGCACTGATCCGCCAGAGACCCACGAGACCGCGTAGCAAAGGAGCCGACATGGCCACCAAGGAAGAGATCCTCGACGGGATCGCCGGCATGACCGTCATAGAGTTGAGTGAGCTGCTCAAGGAGTTCGAAGAGCGCTTCGGAGTCACCGCAGCGGCCCCGGTTGCGGCCGCCCCGGCCGCCGGAGCGGCAGGGGCCGGCGAGGCTCCGGCCGCCGAGGAGGAGAAGGACGAATTCGACGTTCTCCTGGTGGCCGCCGGAGACAAGAAGATCCAGGTCATCAAGGAAGTCCGGACACTCACCAGCCTGGGCCTCAAGGAGGCCAAGGACCTGGTCGACAGCGCGCCCAAGCCGGTGCTGGAGAAGGCCACCAAGGAGGACGCCGAGAAGGCCAGGGCACAGCTGGAGGCGGCCGGAGCGACCGTCGAGGTCAAATAGCGCTCGGGGGCTCTGCCTCCGGCGCCGGCTCCTCGGTGCCCCGTTGAGGACCCTTGACCGGGGATAGCCGATGCCCTATCCTGCACGATTAGCACGCCTGGGTGCTTGCACCGCTGTCCCCTCGCGGCTATACTGTTAGTTTGCCGTGCCCGTCTTGCCAGTGACACTGATCTTGCGTCCCTGGTCCGACGCGCTCCGACAGCCCCGTTTCCTTCGCATAAGCGAGGAGTTGGACCTTGTCTGCTCGTACCACCGTCCCCAACCGGCCTGCTCGTTCCACCAGCCCTGACCGCTTTTCCTTTGCCAACCTCGACGAGGTCCTGCCCCTGCCGGATCTGATCGCCATCCAGCGCGACTCGTTCCAGTGGTTCCTCAACAAGGCGCTGGCCGACACCTTTCACGACATCAGTCCCATCGAGGACTTCACCGGGCAGCTTCGCTTGGAGCTGGAGTTCGATCCGGACGATCCGGATCTCCGTCCACCGCCCAAGTTCACGGTGGAGGAGTGCAAAGAGAAGGACATGACCTACGCCGCCCCCATCTTCGTGCGGGCCCGGTTCATGAACGCCACCACCGGCGAGATAAAGGAGCAGACCGTCTTCATGGGGGATTTCCCGATGATGACCGGTCGAGGCACGTTCATCGTCAACGGCACCGAGCGAGTGGTGGTGAGCCAGCTGGTCCGCTCCCCGGGGGTCATCTTCCAGCCCGGCCGGGACGCCAAGACCATCGTCACCGGCACCATCCACCCCTACCGGGGCGAGTGGATCGAGCTGGACGTGGAGGCCAAGCCGGGCAAGGACATCACCGCCGGCACCCGGGTGGCCCGCAAGCGCAGGGTCTCTCTCTTCGTGCTCCTTCGGGCTCTCGGCTACGAGGACGAGAGCTTCCTCAACCGCTTCGTCTCGCACTTCGACTTCCTCCAGGGCCAGTGGGACAAGGAGCGCGATCTGGCTCCCACCCGGGAAGAGGCCCTGCTGGAGGTGTACAAGCGGGCCCGGCCCGGCGAGCCGCCATCGCTCGAGTCCGCCCGGATCTATTTCGAGAATGCCTTTTTCAATCCCAAGCGCTACGACCTGACCAGGGTGGGCCGCTACAAGCTCAACCGCAAGCTGGGAGCGGAGCTCGAGAAGGTGGCGACCCTTCTCGACATCGACCTCGAGCGCCCGGTGGAGGGCCAGGGCGTCCTCAGTCCTTCTGAGCTGCTGGCAGCTGCCTCCTACATGCTCCACCTGGCCAACGGGGAGCCGGGCTACCGGCTCGACGACCAGGACCACTTTGCCAACCGGCGCATACGCTCGGTGGGCGAGCTGATCCAGAACCAGGTGAGGGTGGGTCTGTCCCGCATGGAGCGGGTGGTACGGGAGCGGATGACCACCCAGGACGTGGAGGCCATCACCCCCCAGACGCTGATCAACATCCGTCCGGTGGTGGCGGCCATCAAGGAATTCTTCGGGACCAGCCAGCTGTCCCAGTTCATGGACCAGCACAATCCGCTGTCCGGCCTGGCCCACAAGCGTCGACTGTCGGCCATGGGCCCGGGCGGGCTGTCCCGGGAGCGGGCCGGCTTCGAGGTCCGTGACGTGCACACCTCCCACTACGGGCGGATGTGCCCGATCGAGACTCCCGAGGGCCCCAACATCGGCCTCATCGGCCACCTGGCCACCTACGGGCGGATCAACGAGTACGGCTTCATCGAGACCCCCTACCGGCGGGTCATCGACAGCCGGGTCAGCGACGAGATCGTGTACCTGGCGGCCGACGAGGAAGAAGAGCATGTCATCGCCCAGGCCAATGCCGCCCTGGACGACCAGGGCGGGTTCAGCGAGGACCGCATCCTGGTGCGACGCGGCCCCCAGGGGGCTGGGGTGCGAGTGGGCGCCACCACCACCGCCTACGGGGCCACCAGTGAGATCGACTACGTGCCGTCCTCGGAGGTCGACCTCATGGACGTCTCGCCCAAGCAGATCGTGTCGGTGTGCACCTCCCTCATTCCCTTCATCGAGCACGACGACGCCAACCGGGCACTGATGGGCGCCAACATGCAAAAGCAGGCAGTCCCCCTCTTGGTTCCCGAAGCCCCTTACATCGGGACCGGAGTGGAGGCCAGGGCGGCGCGCGACGCGGGCGACGTGATCCTGGCCCAAGGCGACGGGACCGTGATCGAGGTGGGCGGGGAGCACATCACCGTCGAGTACCGATCGGGCCAGCACGACCGGGAAGGCCGGCCTCTCGGGCGTCGGGTTCACCCCCTGGCCAAGTTCCGCCGGTCCAACCAGAACACCTGCATCAACCACAAGTCCCTGGTGGACGAGGGCCAGGAGGTGTCGACCGGGGACATCCTGGCCGATGGCCCCTCGACCCACAACGGCGAACTGGCCCTGGGCAAGAACCTGCTGGTCGCCTTCATGCCGTGGGAGGGGTACAACTTCGAGGACGCCATCATCTTGTCCGAGCGTCTGGTGCGCGACGACGTGCTCACCTCCATCCACATCGAGGAGCACGAGGTCGATGCCAGGGACACCAAGCTCGGGGCCGAGGAGATCACCCGTGACATTCCCAACCTGTCCGAGGAGATCCTGAAGGATCTCGACGACCGGGGGATCATCCGGGTGGGTGCCGAGGTGGGCCCAGGTGACGTGCTGGTCGGCAAGGTGACCCCCAAGGGTGAGACTGAGCTGACGCCCGAGGAGCGCCTGCTGCGGGCCATCTTCGGTGAGAAGGCGCGGGAGGTGCGCGACACCAGCCTCAAGGTGCCCCACGGTGAGGAGGGCAAGGTCATCGACGTGCGGGTCTTCTCCCGAGAGGACTCCCACGAGCTGCCGCCCGGGGTCAACCAGCTGGTGCGGATCTACGTGGCCCAAAAGCGCAAGATCTCCGAAGGTGACAAGCTGGCCGGGCGTCACGGCAACAAGGGTGTCATCTCCAAGATCCTGCCGGTCGAGGACATGCCGTTCATGGACGACGGGACTCCGGTCGACATCATTCTCAATCCCCTCGGAGTGCCGAGTCGCATGAACGTGGGTCAGGTCCTCGAGTCTCACCTGGGCTACGCCGCCCGTTGGGGCTGGGACGGTGATGGCACCAGCGCCAGCGCCACCGGTTCCACCAGCGCCAGCGCCACCAATGGCGCCACCAACGGGAACCGCTCGGGCGTGTCCCCCAAGACCCAGGCTCGCACGGACCCGGCGGTATGGGTCTCCACCCCGGTGTTCGACGGGGCCCACTGGGACGAGGAGGCTGACGCCGGGCGCCACCCCACCATCCAGCACCTGTTCGAGGTCCTTCATCCCGAGTCGGCCAGCGGTACCCGCCTCATCGGCCGGGACGGCAAGGCCACCTTGCACAATGGCCGCACGGGCGACACCTATGACAACCCGATCAGTGTGGGCTACGTCTACATCCTCAAGCTGGCCCACCTGGTGGACGACAAGATCCACGCCCGTTCGACCGGGCCATACTCCATGATCACCCAGCAGCCCCTGGGCGGAAAGGCCCAGTTCGGCGGGCAGCGGTTCGGGGAGATGGAGGTGTGGGCGCTCGAGGCCTACGGCGCCGCCTATGCCCTCCAGGAGCTGCTCACCATCAAGTCGGACGACGTCCTCGGTCGGGTGAAGGTCTACGAGGCCATCGTCAAGGGAGAGAACATTCCAGAGCCCGGCATCCCGGAGAGCTTCAAGGTGCTCATCAAGGAGATGCAGTCGCTGTGCCTCAACGTCGAGGTACTGTCGACCACCGGCGAGGAGATCGAGATGCGAGAGCTCGACGAGGACGTGTTCCGCACGGCCGAGGAGTTGGGCATCGACATCAGCAGGCCAGAGCGCGGCTCTGACGAGGAGGACGCTCGCCGGGCCGCGGAGAGGAGCTTCTAGTGCTGGACGTCAACAATTTTGATCAGCTTCGCATTGGGCTGGCCACCGCCGACTCGATCCGGACATGGTCCAACGGCGAGGTGAAGAAGCCCGAGACGATCAACTACCGCACCCTGCGCCCGGAGAAGGACGGCCTGTTCTGCGAGAAGATCTTTGGGCCTACTAAGGACTGGGAGTGCTACTGCGGCAAGTACAAGCGGGTGCGCTTCCGGGGCATCATCTGCGAGCGCTGCGGCGTGGAGGTGACCCGCTCCAAGGTCCGGCGGGAGCGGATGGGCCACATCGAGTTGGCCGCCCCGGTGGTGCACATCTGGTACCTGAGGGGGACGCGTTCCTGGCTGGCCTACCTGCTCATGGGTACCGAGGCCCGGGAGGAGCTCAAGGCCAAGCAACTGGAGAAGGTCATCTACTTCGCGGCCAACCTGGTCACCTGGGTGGACGATGAGCGCCGCCATGCCGACCTGCCCAACCATCAGGCCGAGCTGGCCGAGGAGCTGGGCGAGATCGAGCGTCTGCGAGACCTGGAGATCGACCGGCGGTTCAAGGATCTCGAGGCCGAGCTCACCAAGCTGGAGGCTGACGGGGCCAAGGACTCAGAGCTGAAGGGCCGCCAGCGGGCCGCCGAGCGGGACATCGCCGGGGTACGCGAACGGGCTCAGTCCGACCTCGACCTGGCCAAGCGGGCCCTGGACGAGCTGGGCGACCTGTACCCGCGCAAGATCGTGGAGGACGAGCTGCTGTGGCGGGAGATCAAGGACCGCTACGGCGAGTACTTCGAGGGGGGGATGGGTGCCGAGGCCATCGCCTCGCTGATCGAGCGCATCGACTTCGACGAGGAGGAGATCAAGCTCCGAGAGGCCATCGACCCCCAACAGGGCCAGCGGCCCCTCTCCGCCCAGCGCCGGCAGAAGGCCATCAAGCGCCTCAAGATCGTCTCCGCCTTCAACCGGCGCAACGAGGCCGGCCGGCGGGTGAACGACCCCCGAGCCATGATCCTGGACGCCGTCCCGGTCATCCCACCCGACCTGCGCCCCATGGTCCAGCTGGACGGGGGCCGCTTTGCCACGTCAGATCTCAACGATCTCTACCGTCGGGTCATCAATCGCAACAACCGCCTCAAGCGACTGCTCGACCTGGGCGCCCCTGAGATCATCGTCAACAACGAGAAGCGGATGCTCCAAGAGGCGGTTGACGCCCTGTTCGACAACGGCCGGCGGGGACGTCCGGTGACCGGGCCGGGCAACCGGCCCCTCAAGAGCCTCTCGGACATGCTCAAGGGCAAGCAGGGTCGTTTTCGCCAGAACCTGCTGGGCAAGCGAGTCGACTACTCGGGCCGCTCGGTCATCGTGGTCGGGCCCACCCTCAGGCTGCATCAGTGCGGACTGCCCAAGCAGATGGCCCTCGAGCTGTTCAAGCCCTTCGTCATGAAGCGCCTGGTCGATGGTGAGGTGGCCCAGAACATCAAGTCGGCCAAGCGTATGGTGGAGCGACGCCGCCCCCAGGTGTGGGATGTGCTGGAAGAAGTGATCAAGGAGCATCCCGTCTTTCTCAACCGGGCGCCCACCCTTCACCGTCTCGGCATCCAGGCCTTCGAGCCAATCCTGGTGGAGGGCAAGGCCATCCAGATCCATCCCCTGGTGTGTACCGCCTTCAACGCCGACTTCGACGGCGACCAGATGGCCATCCATCTGCCGCTCTCGGCCGAGGCCCAGGCCGAGGCCCGGGTGCTGATGCTCTCGGCCAACAACATCTTGTCCCCCGCCACCGGGCGGCCCATCACCGTTCCCACCCAGGACATGGTGTTCGGCATCTACTACCTGACCCTGTCAGTGGATGGGGGCAAGGGCGAGGGAAGGGTGTTCCGCCACCTGCACGAGGTGGAGGCGGCCTACGCGGCGGGTGACGTGGACCTGCACGCCAAGGTCCAGCTCCGGCCCCCGGCCAGCGCCGCCGGCAGCAACGGCGCCGGCAGCAACGGCGCCGGGAGCGACGCCACCATCGGCACGGGCCCGGCCATCGACACCACCCCTGGTCGGATCATCTTCAACACCGCCCTGCCGGATGATTTCGCCTTCGTCAACGACGTGGTCGGTCGGCACAACATCACCATCGGCTCGATCGTGGACACCATCGCCACCACCCAGACCAAGGCGGCGGTGGCCGAAAGCCTGGACAAGATCAAGGATCTGGGCTTTCGCTACGGATCGCAGTCGGGCCTCACCATCTCCATCCACGACGTCAGGACACCGCCCGAAAAGGCTCAGATCCTCGATCACTACGAGCGGGAGGCCGAAAAGGCCGAGATCCAGTTCAAGCGGGGCATCATCACCGACGACGAGCGACGCCAGAAGGAGATCGAGATCTGGACGTCGGCCAACTCCGAGGTCGGCAAGGCCATGGAGAAGACTCTCTCGGGGATCGTCTTCAACCCTCTGGACATGATGGTCGACTCGGGCGCCAGGGGTAACTCCCAGCAGATGCGCCAGATCGCCGGCATGAAGGGCCTGGTGTCCAACCCCCGGGGCGAGATGATCCCCCGGCCCATCAAGTCGTCGTTCCGGGAGGGGCTGTCGGTCCTCGAGTACTTCATCTCCACCCACGGGGCCCGCAAGGGCCTGGCCGACACTGCCCTGCGTACGGCCGACTCGGGCTATCTGACCCGCCGGTTGGTGGATGTGGCCCAGGAGCTGATCGTGAGGGAGCCCGATTGCGGCACCTCGCGGGGGATCTGGATCGACGACCTGGTGCCCGACCAGCCTGGTCGGCGCAGCTACATGGAGACCCGGATCTACGGCCGGGTGCTGGTCGAGCCGGTGACCCTGTCCGACGGGACGGTCATCGAGGCCGGCACGGTGGTGGGTGACGACGAGATGGCCGCCCTGCGCGACGACCCCGGCGTCAACCGGGCCCGGACCCGCTCGGTGCTCACCTGTGATGCCGAGCACGGCATCTGCGGGGCCTGCTATGGCCAGTCCCTGGCCACCAGCCGGGCCATCGAGCTGGGCGAGGCGGTGGGCGTCATCGCCGCCCAGTCCATCGGCGAGCCGGGGACCCAGCTGACCATGCGGACCTTCCACACCGGCGGCGTGGCCGGGGAGGACATCACCCACGGGCTGCCCCGAGTGGTCGAGCTGTTCGAGGCCCGGACTCCCAAGGGAGCGGCCATCCTGGCCCGCACCTCGGGAACGGTGCGCATCGCCGAGGAGGAGAACGGTCGGCGCATCACCATCGTGGGGGACGACGGGTCGGAGGATACCTACAGCCTCTCGGCCCGGGCCCACCTGGAGGTGGCCGAGGGCTCAGAGGTGGTGGCTGGCGACGCGCTGGTCGAGGGCCCCAAGGATCCCAAGGAGCTGTTGGCCATCAAGGGCATCCGGGAGACCCAGCAGTACCTGGTCGAAGAGGTCCAGAAGGTGTACCGGGACCAGGGGGTGTCCATCCATGACAAGCACATCGAGCTGATCGTGCGCCAGATGCTGAGGCGAGTGTCAGTGGCCGAGCCGGGTGACTCCTCCTTCCTGCCCGGTGAGCGGGTCGACGCCCGCACCTACGCCGATGTCAACCGGGAGCTGGTCCAGTCCGACCAGCGCCCAGCCGAGGGACGCCCTGAGCTCATGGGAATCACCAAGGCGTCGCTGGCCACCGAGTCGTGGCTCTCGGCTGCCTCGTTCCAGGAGACCACCCGGGTACTCACCGAGGCGGCCATCGAGGGGAAGTCCGACCAACTCTTCGGGCTCAAGGAGAACATCATCATCGGCAAGCTGATCCCTGCCGGCACGGGCATGTCCCGGTACCGGGAGGTGGAGCTGGACGCTCCCGAAGCCGAGCGGATGACCTTCTGGTCCTCGGAGATCGAGGGGGACACCGCCGACCTGGCCGCCGCCTGGCTGCGGGACGCCGGCACAAGAGAGGGAGCCAGGTCCAGCGACGCCGACCTGGCTGCCGGTTGGCTGGCTGACCGGCAAGGCCCTCCGGAGGAGGACGTTTCGTAAGAGAGTATGATCGAAAGTGGGCGCATCGCGCCGGCGCTCTGTGCCCACTTTCGCCAAGTTTGTCTCGATAAAAACCAATCTGCATAAGGATCTGTGTGCCCACCATCTCTCAGCTCGTCCGCAAGGGGCGGGAAACCAAGTCGACCAAGTCCAAGACCCCAGCCCTGCGGGGCGCCCCCCAGCGCCGAGGCGTGTGCACGCGCGTCTACACCTTCACTCCCAAGAAGCCCAATTCGGCCCTGCGCAAGGTGGCCCGGGTGCGTCTGACCAGCGGCGTGGAGATCACCGCCTACATCCCCGGAGTGGGCCACAACCTCCAGGAGCACTCCATCGTGCTGGTCCGAGGAGGACGGGTCAAGGACCTGCCCGGCGTCCGGTACAAGATCGTTCGGGGCACCCTGGACGCGTCCGGGGTGCGGGACCGCAAGCAGGGCCGAAGCCGCTACGGCGCCAAGAAGCAGGCTTAGGAGATGCCTCGCAAGGGCCCGGCGCCGCGCCGGGAGCTCATGCCCGACCCCGTCTATCGCTCGGTGCTGGTGACCCAGGTGGTCAACAAGGTGCTGTCCCAGGGGAAGCGGACGCTGGCCGAGCGCATCGTCTACGACGCCTTGGAGATCGTGCGGGACAAGACCGGGGCTGAGCCGTTGGCCACCCTCAAGCGGGCGGTCGACAACACCCGCCCCGACCTCGAGGTCCGCAGCCGGCGAGTCGGGGGAGCCACCTATCAGGTGCCGGTCGAGGTGCGCCCCCGCCGCGCCACCACCTTGTCCATCCGCTGGCTGGTGGGCTACGCCAAGCCGCGCCGGGAGCGGACCATGGCCGAGCGCCTGGCCAACGAGGTCATGGACGCTTCCAACGCCATCGGCACCGCCGTCAAGCGCAAGGACGACCTGCACAAGATGGCGGAGGCCAACCGGGCCTTCGCCCACTATCGCTGGTAGCAGGGACCATGGCTGGCGTCACCACCATCCGCGAGTTCCCCCTGGCCCGCACCCGCAACATCGGGATCATGGCCCACATCGACGCGGGAAAGACCACCACCACCGAGCGGATCCTGTACTACACGGGCAAGAACTACAAGATCGGCGAGGTCCACGAGGGCGCCGCCACCATGGACTGGATGATCCAGGAGCAGGAGCGGGGCATCACCATCACCTCCGCGGCCACCACCTGCAAGTGGAAGGACAACTGGATCAACATCATCGACACGCCCGGCCACGTCGATTTTACCGTCGAGGTGGAGCGCTCCCTGCGGGTGCTCGACGGTGCGGTGGCGGTCTTCGACGCGGTGGCGGGGGTGGAGCCTCAGACCGAGACGGTGTGGCGTCAGGCCAACAAGTACCTGGTGCCGAGGATCTGCTTCGTCAACAAGATGGACCGCATCGGGGCCGACTTCGAGGCCGCGGTGGCCATGATCCGGGATCGCCTGGATGCCCGGCCGGCGGTGGTGCAGTTGCCCATCGGGTCCGAGGGTGGCTTTCGGGGGTGTGTCGACCTCATCGGGCTCAAGGCCCTGGTGTGGGAGGAGGGCATAGGCGAGCAGTGGATGGTGGACGACGTCCCGGCTGACCTGCGCCAGGCGGCCCAGGTGGGCCGCCAGGATCTGATCGACCTGGTGTCGGAGTTCGACGACACGGTGATGGAGAAGTACGTGTCCGACCAGGAGGTCACCGCCGACGACCTGCGCAAGGCGCTGCGCCGGGGGACCATCGACAACCTGGTGGTGCCGGTGCTGTGCGGGTCGGCCTTCAAGAACAAGGGGGTCCAGCCCATGCTGGACGCGGTGGTTGATTTCCTGCCCAGCCCCCTGGACATTCGCCCCACCCAGGGCATGGACATCAAGGGAATCGAGGAGCTGGAGCGCCCGGCTGACGACGCCGCGCCGTTCTCGGCTCTGGCCTTCAAGATCATGACCGACTCGTATGTGGGCAAGCTGACCTATTTTCGTGTCTACAGCGGCAGCATCGAGAAGGGCTCGGCCGTCCTCAACTCGACCAAGGACCGCAAGGAGCGGATCGGGCGCATCCTCCAGATGCACGCCAACCACCGGGAGGACAAGGACGCGGTCTTTGCCGGTGAGATCGTGGCCGCGGTGGGCCTCAAGACGACCAGCACGGGGGACACCCTGTGCGACGCCAACGCGCCCATCGTGCTCGAGTCGGTGGACTTCCCCGAGCCGGTGATCCACGTGGCGGTCGAGCCCAAGACCAAGGCTGACCAGGACAAGCTGGGCAGGGCTTTGTACGCCTTGTCCGAGGAGGACCCCACCTTCCAGGTCCACACCGACGACGAGACCGGCCAGACGGTGATCTCGGGCATGGGCGAGCTGCACCTCGAGGTGCTGGTGGACCGGATGCTGCGGGAGTTCAGGGTGGACGCCAACGTGGGCAAGCCCCAGGTGGCCTACCGGGAGACCATCAAGAAGGCGGTGGAGAAGGTCGAGACCCGCTACGTGCGCCAGACCGGTGGCCGGGGCCAGTACGGCCACGTGGTCATCAACCTGGAGCCGACCGGGCCCGGCGGGGGTTACGAGTTCGTGGACAAGATCGCTGGTGGGGTCATCCCCAAGGAGTACATTCCCTCGGTCGACGCCGGCATCCAGGAGGCGCTGACGGCCGGCGTGCTGGCCGGTTATCCCACTGTGGACGTGCGGGTCACCCTGGTCCACGGCTCGTACCACGACGTCGACTCGTCGGAGATGGCCTTCAAGATCGCCGGCTCCATGGCCGTCAAGACGGCGGCCAAGCGGGCCCGGCCGGTCCTGCTGGAGCCCATCATGGGCGTCGAGGTGGTGACCCCAGAGGACTACGTGGGTGAGGTCATCGGAGACCTGTCGTCCCGACGGGGACGGGTGGAGGGCATGGAGCAGCGAGGCAGCAGCCACGTGGTGCGCTGCCATGTCCCGCTGTCCGACATGTTCGGCTACGCTACTGACCTGCGGTCGCGCACTCAGGGGCGAGCCACGTTCAGCATGCAGTTCCATTCTTACCAGGACGTCCCTGAGTCCATCGCCCGGGAGATCGTGGCCCGGGTACACGGGCAGTAGCAGCCCCTTTTAGTTCAACCAATACGAGACGGAGCATTCCCCAGCCATGGCCAAGAAGAAGTTCGAGCGGACCAAGCCGCACATCAACGTCGGGACAATGGGCCACATTGACCACGGCAAGACAACGCTCACTGCGGCCATAACCAAGGTCCTGGCCGAGGGCAATCCCAACGTGTCCTACACCCCGTTCGACAAGATCGACAATGCCCCCGAGGAGAAGGCGAGGGGCATCACCATTGCCATCGCCCACGTCGAGTACGAGACCGACAACCGCCACTACGCCCACGTGGACATGCCCGGCCATGCCGATTACATCAAGAACATGATCACCGGAGCGGCTCAGGTGGACGGGGCCATACTGGTGGTCTCGGCCATCGATGGCCCCATGCCCCAGACCCGGGAGCATGTGCTGCTGGCCCGCCAGGTGGGCGTGCCTTACATCGTGGTGGCCCTCAACAAGGCGGACATGATCAGCGCGGAGGACGAGGAGCTGTTGGATCTGGTGGAGCTGGAGGTGCGAGAGCTGCTCTCGGCCCAGGACTTCCCCGGTGACGATGCGCCGGTGGTCAGGGTCAGCGCCCTCAAGTCCCTCCAGGGGGATGACGAGTGGACCGCCAAGCTGATGGAGCTGATGGAGGCGGTGGACACCTCGATCCCCGAGCCGGTGAGGGAGATCGACAAGCCCTTCCTCATGTCCATCGAGGATGTCATGACCATCCCCGGACGGGGCACGGTAGTTACCGGGCGGATCGAGCAGGGCAAGATCAAGGTGGGCGACAACGTCGAGATCGTCGGTCTGCGGGCCACCCAGTCCACCGTGTGCACGGGTGTGGAGATGTTCCACAAATCCCTGGACGACGGCCAGGCGGGAGACAACATCGGAGCGCTGCTCCGGGGCATTCGCAAGACCGATGTGGAGCGGGGACAGGTTCTCTGCAAGCCGGGCTCGATCACTCCCCACGCCACTTTCGAGGCCAACGTGTACGTACTCAAGAAGGAGGAAGGGGGTCGTCACAAGCCGTTCTTCAACAACTACCGGCCCCAGTTCTACTTCCGGACCACCGACGTGACCGGGTCCATCAGCCTCCCCGAGGGCACCGAGATGGTCATGCCGGGGGACAACACCGAGCTCACCATCGAGCTCGGCAAGCCGATCGCCATGGACGAGGGCCTGCGCTTCGCCATCCGTGAGGGCGGCCGCACGGTCGGTGCCGGCCGAGTCACCAAGATCCTCAAGTAGGGCGGCGAACACCATGGCCGACAGTCCCAGTCAAAAGATCCGTATACGGCTCAAGGCCTACGACCACGAGGTCATCGACCAGTCGACCAAGAAGATCGTGGAGACGGTGCTGCGGACCCAGGCGAAGATCCGCGGTCCGGTCCCCCTGCCCACCGAGAAGCACCGCTACACGGTCATCCGCTCGCCCCACAAGTACAAGGACAGCCGTGAGCACTTCGAGATGCGCATCCACAAGCGCCTGCTGGACATCGTGGAGCACACCCCCAAGACCGTCGACTCCCTCCAGCGCCTCGAGCTACCGGCCGGGGTGGACGTGGAGATCAAGATCCAGACCGCGTAGCCCCACGGCTTGGTGGCCTCGGGTCGATACCGTAGAAGAGGCGCTCGGTCACGGCCCGGGCCCGGCGGGTGAGCTGGCGGTACTGATCGCGTAGGGCCGACGGGCTGAGTTCCAGGCTGCGGGCCAGGCGCCCCAGCTCACCAGCCTGGGTCGGCAGCGAGTTGGTGGGAGTGCCCCGGACCAGGCAAAGCCGATTGCGGACGTGGCTCAGCCAGCTGTGGGCCCGGCTCAGCGCCTCGCCATCAGCCGCCTCCAGGTGGCCCGACGCGGCCAGGGCACTGATGGCCCGCAGGGTGGATGCGGATCGCACTCCGTGGCGCAGCTGGAGGAGCTGGGTGGTCCACTCGACGTCAGCCAGCGATCCCCTCCCCAGCTTGAGATGGAACTGGGGATCCTCTCCGGGGGGGATGCGCTCCCGCTCGACCCGAGCCTTCATGCGCCGTACGTCTCGCTGGCCCTCGTCGTCGAGCGGGCTGGACCAGACGAAGTCGTCCACCACCGACATGAAACGCTGGCCCAGCTCCTGGTCCCCGGCCGCCACCCTGGCCCTGACAAGCGCCTGGCGCTCCCAGGTCTTGGCCCAACGGGAGTAGTAGGAGCGGTAGCCGTGCAGGCTCCGGGCCAACGGCCCCTGCCTGCCCTCGGGGCGCAGGCCGGCATCGAGGGTGAAGATTCGCTCGGCCGGGGTGGTGCCGTTGACCATGCGGATCAGGGCTGACGCAACCTTTTCGGCCTCTGGCGCCTCAGCATCCTGGGCTCCGGCGCCGGGGGCCTCGTCGAAGACCAGGAGGATGTCCAGGTCGCTGGCGTAGGAGAGCTCTGCCCCACCGAAGCTGCCCATGGCCACCACCGCCAGAGGGACGGCCGGCTCCAGGCTGGCCAGAGCAGCCTCCAGGGTGGCCTCGGCCAGGTCGGTCAGACAAGCCCCCACCCCAGCCGGCTCATCCTCCGAGCCGAGCACGTCCCGGGCGGCGATGGCGAAGCGCTCCCGCTGCTGGAACCGGAACAGGCCGGCTGGCCGGGAAGCCGGTCCGCCCGCCCGCCCGGCGGCCATGGCGGCATCCACCAGCTCGGCCCGGGCCCGGCGGACCGGTGGTCGAGGATGTCCCAAGGCGCCCAGAAGGTCCGGGTTGCGCTCGATGGGTACCAGGAGGAGCCGGCTGGTGCCGACCAGCTGGCACAGGCGCCGGGCGGCCTCAGGAGAGTCTCTGAACGTCTCGATCATGCGGTCCCTCAGGTGTCCTCTGCAGGCCAATGTCCGCAGCCCGAGCAGCCCCAGGTCAGGGTCGGGGGTCTCGGACAGCCATCCCAGCAGTAGCGGGAGCATCTGGCTCATGAGCCGGGAGGAGCGGGTGAGCCCCCGGGTCAACTCCTCCACCGCGGCCCGGGCCCTGGCCGCATCGGTGAACCCAAAGGCGGCCAGGCGGTCGATGGCGGCGTCCGCTCCCATGACTTGGACCTGGCCGGCCGCGGGGCCGGTGAAGGCCTCCAGGAGCGGCCGAAAGAACAGCCTTTCGTGGATCGAGCGCACGATGGCCTGGTGGCGACTCAGATCGGCATCGAAGCGGGACAGTGCGGAACCGGCTGAGCCGGTCGAGCCGGTCGGGCCGGTTGAGTTGTCGCGGTAGCCGAGGACCCGGGCCAGGAGGTTTCGGGCACCAGCCTCACCCGGCACAGTATGAACCTGGGCCTCCTCGACCAGCTGGAGGCGATGCTCGACCAGGCGCAGGAACCGGTAGGCGTTCGAGAGGTCGGTCGCATCACCGGGACGGACGTAGCCGGCCCGTGCCAGCTCGGCCAGGGCGGGCAGGGTGGCCCGCAGGCGAAGGCCAGGGTCGGCCCGGCCGTGGACCATCTGGAGCAGCTGCACGGCGAACTCGACGTCACGGATGCCGCCTCTGCCCCGCTTGATCTCCCGCTGCGTCAGGCCTCGACTGGCCAGGTCCCGTTCGGCTCGCTCCTTCATGGTCCGAAGCTGGCGCAGGTCCTCGGCCCCGAACGGCCTTCCCCACACCCAGTCGGCGGCGGCCCGTTCGAAGGCGTTGCCCAGTTGGGGGTCGCCTGCCGCCGTTCTGGCCTTGAGCAGGGCCTGGGCTTCCCACGGCTGGGCCCAACGCTCCCAATAGGCCTGATAGGACGAGACCGACCGAGCCAGCGACCCGTCCCGCCCCTCGGGCCGAAGCCCGGCGTCCACTCGCCAGCAGCCACGAGCCACCGCCATGACCTGGCGACCAAGGGCGTCGACGTCACCCTCCTCTCGCCCCCTGCCCTCGCGGCCCCTGCCCTCGCCTCCGTTCCCCTCGGGAGCGACGAAGACGACGTCTATGTCACTGGCGTAGTTGAGCTCTTGGGCACCGAGCTTGCCCATGCCGATCACCGCCAGCGGGTCGGCTCGACCGGCACCTTCTTGGGCGATGACCAACGCTCCGGACAAGACATCGTCAGCCAGGTCTGACAGGCCTCGTCCAACTTCCTCGAGCTCGTCGAGGCCCATCAGGTCACGGGCCGCGATGCGGGCCAGCTCCAGGTGCTTCCAACCGGACAGGGCCCCCGGGCTCGACCAGTCGGGCGGGGGACGCCGGTCGAGGTGTCCAAGCACGTCGATGGCCCGATGATCCGCCCGGCACAGACGGGTCAGGGACCGGCTGGCGCCCAGGACCGCCACCAGGGCCCGAGCCAGGTCCGGTTCCCCAGCCAGGCGATCGGGCAGGCCGGGCTGGTCGTCGACCAACTGGACCAGGGCCAGCTCGACCAGGTGGGGGGCGCTCGACCCCTCGACCAGCTCGGCCAAGGCGGCCGGCAGAGTGGTTATGGCCACCTGGGCAGTCTGCCAGCGGACGGCCCGGCACGGGGGCGGCAGACGGCGCGCCAGTCTCGAGGCCGGAAGTCCAGCAGGTACGCTCGGGCAGTGGTTGCCCTGCGCATTGCCGCCTGTCAGATCAATCCGGTGGTAGGCGATTTGGACGGCAACGTCGGACGGGTGTTGGCCGCACTCCGGCAGGCTGACGCGGCCGGCTGCGATCTGGCCGTGTTCTCCGAGCTGGTACTCACCGGTTACCCGCCGGAGGACCTGCTCTTGAAGTCGGGATTCGTGGCCGACAACCTGGCTGCATTGGAGGAGGTGGCGGCGGCAACCGGTGAGTGCGCGGCGGTCGTCGGCTTTGCCGACCTGGGTCGGGATCTGTACAACGCCGCGGCCATGTGTGCGGCCGGCCAGGTGTTGGGCATCTATCACAAGCGCCTGCTGCCCAACTATGGGGTGTTCGACGAGCAGCGTTACTTTGCTCCCGGCCAGGATGCCCCCACCTTGTTCGTGGTAGGCGGTGTCCGGGTGGGGCTGTCGGTCTGCGAGGATGCCTGGAGCCCGACCGGTCCGATCGCCGAGCAGGCCGCCGGCGGCGCGGAGTTGATGGTCAACCTCAACGCCTCGCCCTACTGTGCCGGGCGCCGAGCTGAGCGGACCAGGATGTTGGCCACCCGGGCGGCCGACGCCTCCTGCACCCTGGTATGGGTCAATCAGGTGGGTGGCCAGGACGAGCTGGTGTTTGACGGGGGCTCGGCCATCTTCGACGAGAACGGGGCGACCCTGGCCGCGGCCGGCCAGTTCGAGGAGGAGGTGATGGTCGTCGATGTGGAGGTCCGGCCGATCTTTCGCAAGCGACTGCTTGATCCCCGTGGGCGCCACTCAGCGCCCAGTCTCGCCTCGGTGAAGGTGACCAACGCTCCCCGGTCCAATCCCGGCCGGCGGCGGCCGGAGCTGGCTGGCAGCATTGACCGGACCGAGGAGGTCTATCGAGCCCTGGTGATGGGGACGCACGACTACGTGACCAAGAACGGCTTCTCGGACGTGGTGATCGGCTTGTCGGGTGGCATCGACTCGTCACTGGTGGCGGCGGTGGCGGTGGACGCCCTGGGGCCGGATCATGTGCACGGCGTGGCCATGCCGTCACGCTTCTCCAGCGAGGGATCGCTCTCGGACGCAACTGCCCTGGCTCGGGGCTTGGGTATCCAGCTGGATATCGTTCCCATCGAGGCTGCCCACGTGGCCCTGTCCGCCATGTTGGCGCCCGTCCTGGACGGGGAACCGGATGGACTGACCGAGGAGAACCTTCAGTCCCGTATCCGGGGAGTGACCCTGATGGCCATCTCCAATGCCAGGGGGTGGATGGTCCTGACCACTGGCAACAAGAGCGAGGTGGCCACTGGTTACTTCACCCTTTACGGGGACTCAGTTGGAGGATTCGCGGTCATCAAGGACGTACCCAAGACTCTCGTCTACCGGTTGTGCGAGGACCGCAACACCCGGGAGGGGACCGATCTCATCCCGGCGTCGGTGCTGTCCAAGGCACCATCGGCCGAGTTGCGCCACGACCAGCGGGACGATCAGTCCCTGCCCGCCTACGACGCCCTCGACCCCGTTCTGGAGGCCTATGTGGAGGGGGACCTCACCGCCTCGGAGCTGGAGGCAGCCGGCGTGGGTACCTCCCTGGTGCACCAGGTGGTGGCCTTGGTCGACACGGCCGAGTACAAACGACGCCAGACCCCGCCCGGCGTGCGAGTCACGCCCAAGGCCTTTGGCAAGGACCGGAGGTTGCCCATAACCAATCGCTACTCGGCTCAGCGCCTTGGCTAGCTCCTTTACCATCGAGGAGACGGCCCGGCGGATTGGGAATTATCAGTGGCTGGAGATGCGCCTCTTCGAGGTCCTGGGCGGATGGATCCAGACCATCCCGGAGCTGGAGGTCAAGGTGATGCTGGCCCGCCACTGCTACCACCATGCCTGGCACGCGCAGCTTTGGCACACGGTGCTTCCTGGCCTGCCCCAAGGCGGTCCGGGGAGCCTTACGGTGCCAGCCAACGAGCACCTGGAGGCGTTGGTGCGAGCACTCGGGGATCATCAGGGCCCAGACTCCACCACCGAGAAGCTGGTTGGCGTGTACCGCGTCCTGTTGCCCATGGCTATCGCCGCCTACCAGGTCCACCTGAGCCGTGCCTCCGATGTCGCCGACGGTCCGGCCAAACGCTGCCTGGGGATCGTCCTGGCCGACGAGCGGGCGGACGTCGGCGAGGGTGAGGCGTTGCTGGGATCGCTGATCGACACGGAGGCGAAGGGGCGACGGGCCAGCGACCACCAGGGCGCGCTGGAGGCCATCCTGGCGTCCGCCGAAGGCGCAGGTTGATCGAGTAGGCGAGGGGTGGGCGGACGGTGGTCCTGACCGACCGGGTAAACTCGATGGAGCAGAGGTTGTCCTCGATGGGGTTAGGAAGTCTCGGCCGAAGATAAGAGGCGTGGGTCGGGTGTCATGCCCGAATGCCCGCCGGACGTAGACAAAGGATGTAAGCGACCTTGGCCAAGGATCGAGTGGAGCGGGACGAGGAAGATCTGGTCCGACTCTATCTCACTGATATAGGGCAATATCCGCTGCTCACCAAGGACGACGAGGTGCGCTTGGCTCAGGCCATCGAGGCAGGCACCACGGCACGTTGTGAGTTCGACACCAGTCGCAGCCGTGACCCCGGTGCTGCTCGGCGTCGGGAGCTGCGCCGCCAGATCCGTCGGGGGGAGGACGCCCAGCAGACCTTCGTCCAATCCAACCTGCGCTTGGTGGTCTCCATTGCTAAGAAGTACCAGGCGTCGGGTCTGCCCCTCCTCGACCTGATCCAGGAAGGCAACTTGGGGCTCATGCATGCGGTCGAGAAGTTCGACTGGCGCAAGGGCTTCAAGTTCTCGACCTATGCCACCTGGTGGATTCGCCAGGCCATCACCCGAGGCATTGCCAACACTGGGCGCACCATCCGCCTGCCGGTGCATGCGGGCGACACTCTGGCCCGCGTGCAAAAGGCGCAGGCTCGCCTCGAGCTCAAGCTGGGCCGGCCGGCCACCCTTTGTGAGCTGGGCATCGAGGTAGAGATGCCGGAGGACAAGCTGATCGAGGCTCTACGGTTCCGGGCCGAGCCACTCTCGCTGTCGGAGCCCCTGCGGGAAGACGGTGACGCCGAGCTCGGAGACGTGGTCGAGGACCGCTCGGCCGAATCGCCCTTCGAGATGGCGGCCACCTCCTTGCTACCGGTGGAGATCGCTCGGCTGCTGTCGCCCCTCGATGACCGGGAGCGCGAGATTCTCCGCTTGCGCTTTGGTCTGGACCGTGGCGAGCCCCGGACCCTGGAGGAGGTGGGGGAGCATTTCCACCTGACGAGGGAGCGCATTCGTCAGATCGAGGCTCGGGCCATGTCCAAGCTCCGCCACCCATCCAGCGACACAGGCGCTCGGGACCTGCTCACGGTCTGACGCTGGCATACCCCGTGCGAAAGGGGCGCGTTTGGCGGAGGTGGACGGGAATCGAACCCGCCGGACGGGGAACGCCCGTCCCACCCGCTTTGAAGGCGGGGGAGCCCACCAGGTACCCGGACACCTCCGTCCGGAACCCTAGTGGGACGGGCCAGAGCGTCAGCCCGAGGTGACTGGATCAACCGGCTGGCCCGGTTCAGTGTATTAGCCTCGGGCGCCATGAGAAAGCTGGCGTTGCTGGTCGTCCTGGCGATCTTGGTGGCCGTCGCCGCCAAGAAGCTGCAGACCGGCTGAGCCTCGGCCGGCTCGGGGCCGCCCGGACGAGAGACCGTCGGATGAGCCTTGGGAGCCAGCGCAGGGCCCCCGCACCGGCCAGGCCAGCCGCCATTCCGGCCAGAGCTGCGGGATGGTGAGAGCTGGCCGAGCGCAGGCGTACGGGCCGGGCGAAATGACGGACCTCCCAGCCCCGCTGGCGGGCCAGCCTGAGAAGCTGTCGGTCCGGATTGACGGCCACCGGGTGGCCTACCGTCTCCAGCATGGGCCGGTCGGTGTAGGAGTCGGAATAGGCGAATGAGGCAGCCAGGTCGATGCCCTCTCGAGCAGCCAGCGACCGGATGGCCTCGGCCTTGTACGGGCCGTAGGCGTGGAAATCCAGCTCGCCGGTGTAGCGGCCATCGGCGTCGACCTTCGGCCGGGTGGCGATCACCTCGTCCACGCCCAGGTAGCGGCCCAGCGGTACCACGACCCCCTCAGGGGTGGCCGAGATGATCAGCACTCGCCGACCAGCCTCCCGATGGTGCTGGATCAGCTCCTGAGCCTCGCGGTAGACGATGGGTCCCATGATGGCTTGCATACCCTCTCGCACTATCTGGTCCACCCGGATCTGGTCCCATCCCTTGGTGAGGCTGAGGACCGAATTCTTGATGCCTGCCACCCTGCGCTCGCTGGCTCCGAGGTGGAGGTAGACCAGCTGGACGTACAGACCCCTCACCAGGGTGGTTCGGGAGATCAGGCCCTCACGGTACAAGGGCCGGCCAAAGGCCACCAACGATGCCCGGGCGATGACCGTCTTGTCCAGATCGAAGAATGCCGCCTCCACACCCGCGATCCTATGACCGTTGGAGGGCTGGGCGGTGAGGCGATCGCGGTTACGGTTTCGTGTCAAGTATCCTAAGATCATGAGCATGTACGATTGGATAGTCCTGACCGCTAGTAGGAGGGAGACGCCATGATCAAGTGGTTGGCAACGCGTCGCTGGGCCAAGGGAGGCCTGTCCGGGCTGTCCGGAGTGCTCCTGCTGGGCGCCATCGGGCTGTTCGGCTGGCCATTTTTCTCCGGGATCTACAACTCCTGGTTGCAGCACAACCTGGCCGGCCAATTTGGCAGTGGGGCCATTCGCAAGGCCTACCTGGGCCACCGGGTGGGGGACGGCCAACCCCTGACCCGCATCAAGATACCGGCCATTGGTGTCAACAGTATCGTGGTCGAGGGGACCAGTGAGTCGGCCCTGAGGGCTGGGGCCGGTCATTACCCTGCCACCGCCCTGCCCTGCACGGTCGGCAACGTGGCCATCGCCGGCCACCGGACCACTTACGGCAGGCCCTTCTCCAACGTCGACCAGCTCAAGGTGGGTGATCCAATCCAGCTGGACACGCCCATCGGCTCGTGCACCTACTCGGTGACTCAGGCTCCCTTCTCGGTCCTGCCCACCGACTTGTCGGTGGTCGACAACACGCCGGGCCAGTACACCCTCACCCTGACCTCCTGCACACCCAAGGGCTCGGCCTCCCACCGGATCATCATCAAGGCAGCCCTGCGGACAACCCCGGCCATGGCCTGATGCGCCTGGCAACCCGGGCCGCCGCAGCCGCCGGCATCACCGCCGGGTTGGTAGCGGCTGTCCTGGGTGCCACCAGCCCGGCCTGGGCGGCCAACCCGCCTCCGGTGGTGACGTGCGGGCCGCCTGGCCTCGGGCTGGGCGGTCCCACCGTCATACTGAACAAGCCGATGAGCGACAGCACCATCGGTATCGAGCAGCCAACGCTGGATGTGACTGCTACGCCGACCGTCGGAACCATCACCAGTGTGCAGGTTGCGGTGTGCCTTACTGGCTCCACCAACCCGGTACACGTCTTTACCCTGACGCCGGCGCCGGGCAGCAGCACTGAATTCACTATGGTGCCATCGGTGCCATCGGTGCCCTTGTTGGTCAACGGACCGTATACCTTCACGGTCAGTGCCACGCAGTCAATCCTTGGGGTGATGACCAGCACATCTACCAACGTCGCAGAGATCCTTGACGCTCCCTCGCAACCTCCTCAGAACGTCGCGACCGCGCCAGCATCAGATGGGCACTCGGTGCTTGTGTCCTGGACGCCCCCTGGGCCGCCGACGGAGACGGACATCAGCGGGTACCGGGTCAAGCGAGACGGCCAATTTGTGAGCGGCATACTGGGTCCGAAGACCACCAATTATCGTGATACGACGACATCTCCCGGTAAGACCTATGCCTACGCGGTTGTTGCCCTCCGGCCGGATTTCTTCAGTGGAAATGATCCACTTGTCTCGCAGTCGTCCCAGGCCATACCAGCGATCACCCCGTCATCGCCGTCCGCCGGCAACAAGTCCGGGGTGCAGGGCAGCCATGGTGGCGCCAGCAGTGGCGGGGGTGGAGGTGTGACCGGCAGCCTCGGTGGCGGCGGAGGGGGCAGTCTGCGTATTGCCGGAGGTGGAGGCGTGACTGGTTCCTTCTCCAAGCCTTCGCTGGGTACTTCCAAGCCCATTACCGGCGCTCCCACCCTGGGAGGATTCCAGAACACGCTGCCCTACGGCCAGAGCGGCGTGGCCCTCGGTGGCCAACCCAACGCCAGCCGGTCCACCTCGCCGGCCAAGGAGGACGGGCCCCACGGCTACCCGGTGTGGACCATTGCCCTGGCCGTGCTGCTCTTGGCTGCGGCCGGCTTCCTGTTCACCCTGCGCCGCCGGATCGCCAAGGAGAAGCCAGCCCTGGAGCCGGTGCAAACCTCACGGCGCCCCGCCATGCGTGCCAGCGGTACCGATTTCACCAACCCACGGAGGTAGGGGCCTCCCGGAGGGAGGCTCTCAGCCCTCCAGGATGCAGGTGAGGAGAGCCACCGCTCCAGCCTTGTCGAGGGAATCATTGAGGTTGCCGCACTTGGGAGACTGGACGCATGAGGGGCAGCCGCCTCGACACTGGCAGTGAGTCATGGCCTCGAGGGTCGCCTCCAGGTGGCGGCGCCCTGCGCCGTAGCCCAGCTCGACCACCCCTGACCCGCCTGGATGGCCGTCGTAGATGATGATGCCGGCGCGGGCCGTCCCGGCCAACCGCGCCGTCGACGACCCGCCGACGTCCCGGCGATCACACATGGCGAACAGCGGCAGGATGGCGATGGCCGCGTGCTCGGCGGCATGAAGACTCCCGCCCAGGTGTAGCCCCCCCGTCGCACCATTGCCCTGCAGACCAGCGGCGGCCAGCAAGGCATCGTCCAGTTCGTACCACATGGCCCTGGTGAGCAGGCGGGTGGCTGGCAGGTCGAGGGCTACCTCCACCCGGTTGGGGGAACCCAGCCCGGACCGCCGACGGTAACCGGTGACCTGCTCGATCACCTCGACCGGGCCGAGGCTGAGGGATGCCCGGCCCACCATGGTGGCTTGGTCGCGGCCCAAGATGGCGATGCGGGTCTCGGCCCTGGCTCGGGTGACGTCGGTACTGTCGGTCCTCACCACCCATGCAGTCCGCTCGTCGAGGTCCAGGTGCTCCACCAGCCAGGGCTGGCCCTGGTGGAGGTAGATCGCCCCAGGATGAACGGTGGTGAAGGCGCGAGCCTCGTCGACGGTGCCCACCGGGTCTCCTTCGGAGTCCAGGATGCGGTACTCGCACGTCGAGGCGTTGCGCAGACCGAGGTCCTGGGCCGGCCGCCGAGAACAACCGGCGTGAATGGCCCGCCCTGCTCTGACGATCAGCTGGTCACCCAGGACGAGGTCCCGGACCGCCTCGTCGAGGGTGCCCACCGGCATCTGGGGCGCACCCCACCATCTCTCGTCACCGGGGTCGAGCGGCCGCTCGTGGGCTGCGCACGACAGATGAGGTCCGAGGACGAACGGATTGGATGGGTTGACCACGGCCGGCTCGGCGGGGCGGCTGTGCACCTCCTCGGGATGGTTTATGTACCACTGATCCAAGGCGTCGGCCCCAGCCACCAGGACGGTCAGAGACTGACGGCAGCTGCGTCCGACCCGGCCCGCCTGTTGGCGCAGGGAGGCGATGGTCCCTGGGAAGCCGTCGATCAGACAGGCGTCCAGGCCGGCGATGTCCATTCCCAGCTCCAGCGCGCTGGTGGTGGCCACGCCCCTGAGCCGGCCGCTGGCCAGGTCGGCCTCGACCTGGCGGCGCTGGGCGGGCAGGAAGCCGCCACGGTAGGCGGCCACCGAGCCGGTCAGCCCATCGGGCAGCTGCCGGCGGGCCAGGGCGCAGACCATCTCGGCGCTGCGCCGGCTCCTGGTGAAGGCGATGACCCGGTAGCCGGTCCCCACCAGGGCGGCCAGCAGGTCGGCCGTCTGGCCGTCAGGGGAGGCCCGGGTACCGGAGATGGTGTCCAGCAATGGCGGGTTCCACAGAGCCATCAGCCGCTCTCCCAGCGGAGAGCCGTCGTCGGTCACCGCTCGCACCGTCGTCCCACACAAGGCCGACGCCAACTCGGCCGGCCGGCCAACGGTCGCGGATGCGAAGAGGAACACCGGCGACGACCGGTAGCTCCGGCACAGCCGGCGAAGGCGCCGCAGGACATGGGCCACGTGGGAGCCATGGATCCCCCTCAACATGTGCAGCTCGTCGACCACCACATAGGCCAGACGCATGAGGAAGGTTCCCCACGAGCCATGGTTGGGCAAGATGGAGCTGTGCAGCATGTCCGGATTGGTGAGGACGACGTTGGCGCGCCGACGGGCCCATGCCCGCTCGGCCGACGAGCTGTCCCCGTCGTAGGTGGCGGCCACCAGGCCCGGTACCTCGAGGCCAGCCAGGGCACGAAGCTGGTCGTGCGCCAGGGCCTTGGTGGGGTAGACGAGCAGTGCACTTCCACCGCTCAGTACGGCCTCGGCCACTGGCAGCTGAAAGCACAGCGATTTGCCCGATGCGGTGGCGGTGGCGACCGCTACCGACTGGCCGGCCCGAGCCAGGTCGAGCGCCTGGGCCTGATGGGACCACAGGCCTGCGGGGGGGAGTCGGTCAACCAGGGATGGCGGCAGGGGTCGGCAGGGGTTGGCGAAGCGGGCGGCACGGGGCGCCTGACGGGAGAGATGCACGAGCTGTTCCTGGCCCATCGCACTGATCAGCTGGGTGAGCGACAGCTGGGGTCGTTTGACGTTGCTCTGACCGGCCGGCTCAGGCTGGCGTGGGGGGACGCCCCGGTCCACCAGCAGGTCCGTGCTCACTGGGGCGACCCTATAGCCGCCAAGGCGGTAGCGTGACCCAGCCGGGCGCCGAGGGGAGCCCCGACGAGAGGAAACTGGGGATGGAACTGGAGCTCGAGGTCGCCGACCACGACGGTGCCAGCCTGCTGGTGGTGCACGGCCAGATCGATGTCTATACCGCCCCCCGTTTGCGGGAGCGGCTGGTCGAGATGGTGAGCCAGGGGGCACGCCGGATCCTGGTGGACCTGAACGACGTTGATTTCCTCGATTCCACCGGGCTGGGGGTCCTGGTGGGAGTGCTCAAGCGGGTGCGAAGTCACGAGGGTGAGCTGACGCTGATCTGTGGCCGCCCCCGGATCCTCAAGGTGTTCGAGATAACCGGCTTGACCAAGGTCTTCTCCATCCGTCCCACGGTGGACGCCGCCACCGCTTGAGCATGCCCAGAGACCACCAACGTCGGGGAGTTGGGATCCAGCTCGAGATCCCCGCAAGGGCCGAGTACGTCGCCCTGGTGCGCCTGCTCATCTCATCTCTGGCGTCGACCCGGCGGATCCTGGCTGATTCACGGATAGACGACCTCAAGCTGGCCGTCTCCGAGGCGTGCACCAACGCGGTGGAGGCCACCCGGTCCGGCGCGAAACGGGTGGTGGTGCGCTGGCGGGAGGAAGATGATCGCCTGTCGGTGGACATCGAGGACGAAGGACGCGGCTTCGACCCGGCCAACCTGACCGTCCACCCACCGGTCACCGATCCCCAAAGGCTCAACTTCGAAAGGGGCCTGGGAATCCCTTTGATCCGCTCTCTGGTGGACGAGGCGGAGTTCGATCCGTCGAGCGAGGGGACCTCGGTGAGGCTGGTCATGTACTGCGGGCCCACCGACTCAGAAGACAGTGCCGAGGACGACTCAGAAGGTGACTCACAAGATGCTCACGCCAGCGGCCCCGCCGATCAGGGTCAGCAAGGTTAGGGCCGGGGCGGCCAGCGTCTGATCAGGCGCCGATGAGAAGAGCCTTGACGATGTCTTCCGAGTCGGCGGTCACTAGGGCCAGCACCTCGTCGCCGACACTGAGGATCGTGTCCCCTCGGGGCGCCACCACGTGGCTGTCACGTACCACGGCCACCACGCTCGAGTCTCGGGGGACGTCCAGGTCGGCCAGTGAGCGTCCGGCCGCGGGCGAGCCGTCGGCCAGGGTGACCTCCACCAAGCGGGCCTCCCCCCCGGCAAATTGCAGCAGCCGGACCAGGGATCCCACCGACACTGCCTCCTCCACCAGGGCCGTCAGGAGGTGCGGGGTGGAGACCGAGACATCGACTCCCCAGCTCTGGTTGAACAGCCAGTGGTTCTTGGGATGGTTGACCCGGGCCACCACCCTCGGAACGGCGAACTCCTGCTTGGCCAGCAGGGAGATCACCAGGTTGTCCTCGTCGTCCCCAGTGGCCGCCACCACCACGTCGGCGTCGGCCATGCCTGCCGCATGCAGGGATCTGACCTCGCAGGCATCGGCCGCGAACCAGCCGACGTCGAGTGTGGGCTGCAGGCGGCCGACCAGCTCGCGGTCCTCCTCGATGATGAGCACCTGATGGCCAGCCTCGTTGAGATCGGCAGCGATGAACATGCCGACATGGCCGGCCCCGGCGATCACCACCTTCATGGCTGTCCCGACCCTCGCCCCGGCTCGCCGGAGTGGCTGCCCGAGCCAGGCGCGGACCGGCCCAGCCTGGCCTCCAGGTCGTCCAGAGCCTCCTTGGTCACCGCCAGGTGGACCACGTCACCTTCCTGGCCCACGTCCTCCGACCCCCCCAGGCGAGCGGTACCGGCCCGGGTGACGCCCACCAGGCGGATCCGGCCGTCCTGGTTGAGCCCGTCGAGACGTCGCCCGGCCCACCGGTCGGGCAGCGTCCGTTCCACCAACACCAGTTGGCCGGTGGGATCCACCCACTCGGTGACCGACACCTCCGGGAACAGACGGCGGATCACCTGCTCGGTGGTCCAGGTCACGGTGGCCACGGTGGGTATGCCCAGGCGCTGATAGATGAGGGCCCGACGGGGGTCATAGATACGCGCCACCACGTGGGGAATGCGGTAGGTCTCCCGGGCGATCCGAGCGGTGAGGATGTTGGAATTGTCCCCGCTGGTCACCGCGGCCAGCGCCCCGGCCCGGCTTACGTCGGCCTGCTCCAGCGAGTCCCGATCGAAGCCGAAGCCCAGCACCGTCCGTCCCCCCCAGTCGCCCGGCAGGCGTCGAAAGGCCCGTTCGGCCTTGTCCAGCACCACCACACTGTGCCCGTCGCGGTCCAGGGCCGCGGCCAGCTCAGAGCCCACCCGCCCACAGCCCACCACGATGACGTGCACCCCCCCATGCAACACTGCCGGCCCTGGCGCTGTCTATTGCGACACTGATCCGCAGGAGCAACCGTGCGCCGCAGGGGCAACGGTGCTGCTCTATGGTGAGGCCCTTGGCCGCCCGCTCCCTGCCCCCGCTGCCGGCCGATCTGAGCCAGGCCCTGCCGGAGTCGCTGTCCTATCGCATCAAGAACAAGCTGCTCGGCCCCCCCCTGGTCAACGAGAAGCTGAGCGGGGAGCGGCTGACCAAGAAGGTGGCGCTCGGAGTGCTGTCGTCGGACTGCATCTCCTCCTCGGCCTACGGCAGCGAGGCCATGCTGACCCAGCTCCTGCCCTTCGTCGGGCTGGCCGCCTTCACCCTGCTGATCCCGGTCACCATCGCCATCTTGGTGATCCTGGTCCTGGTCACCCTCTCCTACCGAGAGGTGGTCATGGTCTACACCAAGGCCGGGGGCTCCTACGTGGTGGCCCGGGACAACCTGGGGCCCAATGTGGCCCAGGTAGCGGCGGTGGCCCTGCTCATCGACTATACGGTGACGGTCGCCGTCCAGACGGCGGCCGGGACCGACGCGGTGGTGTCCGCCTTCCCCGCCCTGGCCTCGCTCACCCTGCCCATCAGCATCGTGGTGATCGTGCTGCTGTGCTGGGGCAACCTGCGAGGCATCCGAGAGGCCGGGCGCACCTTCGCCCTGCCCACCTACTTCTTCATCTCCAGCCTGGGTCTGGTGATCGTGGTCGGCTTCATCCGGGAGATCCTCGGGACCCTGCACGCACACTCGATCCATCTGGCCGGCGCCGTCTCGGCCGGCCATCCCGGCCGCGGCCTGCTGATGGGCGCCTCGGTGTACGTGGTCCTCAAGTCCTTCGCCAATGGTGGGTCGTCGCTCACCGGTCTGGAGGCCATCTCCAATGGCGTAGGGGCGTTCGAGAAGCCCGAGGGCCGCAATGCCCGCAGAACCCTGGTTGTCATGAGCATGACCCTCGGGTTCTTGGTACTCGGAGTCTCGCTGCTGGCCCACTGGACCCATGCCGTGCCGTTCTCCATCGGGTCGCCCACGGTGATCTCCCAGGAGGTCAAGTATGTCCTCGGCACCGGAGTCATCGGCAACGTGCTCTTCTATGTCATCCAGGCGGCCACCATGTTGATCCTGTATACGGGGGCCAACACCAGCTTCAACGGCTTTCCCTTCCTGGCCAGCTTCGTGGCCGGTGATGCCTTCCTACCCCGCCAGCTGACCAAGCGGGGCCACCGCCTGGCCTTCTCCAATGGGATCATCACCCTGGCCATCGTGGGCATCGTCCTGCTGGTGGTCACTCGGGCCAAGGTCGACTCGCTCCTTGGTGTCTACGCCATCGGGGTGTTCACCGGGTTCACCATGGCCGGCGCCGGCATGGTCAAGCACCATCTCGAATACCGGGAGGACCACTGGCGCCGCCGGCTGGTCATCAATGCCAGCGCGGCTGGTCTGTCGGCCAGCGTGGTGGTCATCCTGGCCTGGACGAAGTTCTTCGAGGGAGCATGGGTCGTGGTGGTGCTGTTCCCACTCCTGCTCTGGGCCCTGATCCGCCTCCATCACCAGTACCAGTTCGAGGCCACCGAGCTGGAGGACCAGGCCGGCCAGGCAGCCACCGAGCCGGTGCTGCGCCGTCACGTGGTGCTGGTCCTGGTGGACCGCCTCGACCTGGCCACCGCCCGGGCCATCCAGTACGGCCGGACCCTCAACCCCGACGAGCTGCGGGCGGTGCACTTCATGATCGATAGCCGAGCGGCCAGGCACCTGGAACAGGGCTGGGGGCGTCTTGGCCTGTCCCAGCTGCCGCTGGACATCATCGACTGCCCCGATCGCCGTCTCGGACGGGCATCCCTGGAGCTGGTGGCCGAGACGGTGGCTGGTGGCCAGACGGAGGTGACGGTGATCCTGCCGTGGCGGGCCTACAGCCGGTCGTGGAGCCGGCTCCTGCATGACCGGACCGCCGAGCGCATCGCCGAGGTGGTGGGCGAGCTGCCTCACGCCAATGCCACCATCGTCCCGTTCCACCTGGAGCGGGCCATGCGAGGAGGCAGGCTCTCGCTCTCTCGGCGCCGCGACCGGCAGGGTGGCCCAGACGGAGCCGGGCGAGGTAGTGAAACCGACGGAGCCGAGCCTCACCAGGCGGTCAGGCCAAAAGGGCGCGGGGAAGGCGCGGCACGCCCCCGGCGAGGGGAGCGAGCGGGCAAGAAGCGCGACGTCCTGGCCAACCAGCCGTCTCCTGCGCAAGGAGCGGTCCCGGTCGCCGAGGTGCAGCCCCGCCAGCGGGCTCGCGTGGCGGGCCGGGTGAGGGCCGTGCGAGTGCCCACCTCGACCGTCTCACCCAGCCTGGAATGCACCCTGGACGACTCGACCGGGCGCCTCACGCTGGTCTTCCTGGGCCGGCGCAAGATCGCCGGGGTCGAGATCGGCACCTGTCTGGCGGCCGAAGGGACGGTGCAGGAGCACCGGGGCCGGCTGACCATGATCAATCCCGACCTCGTCCTGCTGGTCCGTCCCGACCAGGCGGCGGTGGAGGCGGCCGGTTACGAGGATGGAGATCAGTCGTGCTGACAAGCCGGCCCCAGGGCCCTCGTCTTGACGGCGGGTGGTTGTCAAACCTACATTTTGGCGCGCCATGAGCCACCTTCTCGCCGCCGAGGGCGGGTACCAGAGCTTCGTCCTCGGAGCGATCGAGAAAGACTGGCTCTACTTCGCCCTCGCCACCGGGGTGATCGCCATCCTGGTGGCCCTGTCCCTCATGCGCGGTGTCCTGGCCGCCGACCAGGGGACCGCCGCCATGCGCGAGATCGCGGCCGCTATCCAGGAGGGGGCGGTCGCCTTCCTGCGCCGGCAGTTCAGGACCATCCTCATCATCGTGTTGCCCCTGGCCGCCCTGGTCTTCGTCACCGCCACCAAGGTGGTCGAGCCCAACGGGGGCACCGCCTTGTCCTTCGTGCACTCCGGGCTGTACCGGGCGATCGCCTTCCTGGCAGGGGCGGCCTTCTCCGGCCTCACCGGCTTCATCGGCATGAGCCTGTCGGTGAGGGGCAATGTGCGCACCGCGGCGGCGGCCAGGGGGGGCTCGCTGCCGGCCGCCCTGAGAGTGGCCATCCGCACTGGCGGCATCACCGGCCTTTTTTGTGTGGGACTGGGTTTGATCGGGGCAGCCGGCATCTTCCTGATCTTCCAGAATTCGGCCACCGAGGTGCTGGTCGGCTTCGGCTTCGGAGCCTCGCTGCTGGCCCTTTTCATGCGAGTGGGCGGCGGCATCTTCACCAAGGCGGCCGACGTGGGCGCCGATCTGGTGGGCAAGGTGGAGGCCGGCATACCCGAGGACGACCCCCGCAACGCGGCCACCATCGCCGACAACGTGGGCGACAACGTGGGCGACTGCGCGGGCATGGCCGCCGATCTCTTCGAGTCCTACGAGATCACCATCATCGCCTCGCTCATCCTGGGCTTCGCCGCCTTCACCTCCATCGGGCTCAACCCGGCCAAGGGCGTCCTCTACCCCCTCATCGTTCCCGCCATCGGCATCCTGGCCTCCATTGCCGGGATCTACGCGGTGCGGGCCACCGTGCGGGACCGAACGGCCATGAGTCCCATCAACCGGGGCTACCGGGTGGCCGGCCTGCTCACCGTCATCGGGGCCTTTCTGGTGGCCCACTTCTACGTGCACGACCTGCGGGTCTTTTGGGCGGTGCTCACCGGGGTGATCCTCGGCCAGGTGGCCAGCCTCATCACCGAGCAGTACACCTCGACCGAGCGCTCGCCGGTGAGGGAGATCGCCGCCGCCGCCCGCACCGGGCCGGCCACCACCATTCTCTCGGGCCTGGCCTCGGGCCTGGAGTCCACCGTGTGGGCCATCATCGCCATCGCCATCTCCATCGCGGTGGCCATTGCCCTGGGCGGCTCCAACATCGAGCTGACCCTCTACCTGGTGGCCCTGATCGGCATCGGTCTGCTGGCCACCACCGGCATGGTGGTCTCCGAGGACAGCTTTGGGCCGGTGGCTGACAATGCCGCCGGCATCGCCGAGATGGCCGGGGAGTTCGGCGGCGAGGCCGAGAGGGTCATGGTCAGCCTGGACGCGGTGGGCAACACCACCAAGGCCATCACCAAGGGGGTGGCCATCGCCTCGGCGGTGATCGCCACCGTGGCCCTCTTCGCCTCCTTCGTGGAGACGGTGGGCTCCCAGCTCAACTTGAAGGTGGCCGGCTCCGCCCTGTTCCACGACGCCGCCACCCAGATCGACCTGGCCAATCCCACCACCTTCATCGGCCTGCTGATCGGTGGCTCCATCGCCTTCCTCTTCTCGGGGCTGGCCATCCGGGCGGTGGGGCGCTCGGCCGGGACCGTGGTCGAAGAGGTGCGCCGCCAATTCCGCGAGCATCCGGGCATCATGGACTACACCGAGAAGCCCGAGTACGGCCGGGTCATCGGGATCTGCACCGCCGCCGCCCAGCGGGAGCTGGCCACCCCCGCCCTGCTGGCCGTGCTGTCGCCGGTGATCGTGGGCTTCGGCATCAACTACTTCGCCCTGGGGGCCTTCCTGGCGGCGGCCATCCTGACCGGCCAGTTGATGGCCAACTTCTTGTCCAACTCGGGCGGAGCGTGGGACAACGCCAAGAAGTACATCGAGGACGGCAACGAGGGGGGCAAGGGGTCCGAGGCCCACAAGGCGGCGGTGATCGGCGACACGGTGGGCGACCCCTTCAAGGACACCGCCGGACCGGCCCTCAATCCCCTCATCAAGGTGATGAACCTGGTATCGCTGCTGATCCTGCCCACCGTGATCATCGAGGCCCATCACACCGTCATCCGCTACGCCATCTCGGGCACCGCTCTGGCCGTCCTCCTCGGAGCCATTGCCTTTTCGAAAAGGAGCACCGGCGGCCTGAGCGATGCCCCCACTCCCGAGGGTGCCCCCGTGGAGGCGGCCGCCACCCAGGGAGTCGAGTTGGACCAGCAGCCTTGACGGTCGGAGCCCTGACGGTCGAGCCCCTGACCGCCCTGGCTTGACACCAGGTGATCGGTAGCCCAGCCTGTGGCGCGTCATGCCCAAGCCGCCAGCCCCCAAGCCCCTACCCTCCAAGCCGCCAGCCTCCAAGCCCCTGGTCATTGTCGAGTCGCCGGCGAAGGCCAAGACCATTGCCTCCTTCCTCGGCCCGGACTATGTGGTCGAATCGTCGATTGGCCACATCCGGGACCTTCCCCGCAACGCAGCGGACGTCCCGGCCGCCCACAAGGCCGAGCCTTGGGCCCGCCTCGGGGTCGACGTGGACAACGGCTTCAAGCCCCTCTATGTGGTGGCCAAGGAGAAGAAGGCACAGGTCACCAAGCTCAAGGGCCTGCTGCGCCAGGCCAGCGAGGTCTACCTGGCCACTGACGAGGACCGGGAGGGGGAGTCCATTGCCTGGCACCTGATGGAGGTGCTGTCCCCCCAGGTGCCGGTCAAGCGCATGGTCTTCCACGAGATCACCCGGCCGGCCATCCGCCGGGCGGTGGACGACTGGCGGGAGCTCGACCGCCGTCTGGTGGACGCCCAGGAGGCCAGGCGCATCCTCGATCGCCTCTATGGCTACGAGGTCTCGCCGGTGCTGTGGAAGAAGGTGATGCCCAAGCTGTCGGCTGGCCGGGTGCAGAGCGTGGCCACCCGCATCCTGGTGGAGCGGGAGCGGGCTCGGATGCGCTTCACCTCGGCTGGATGGTGGGGAGTCGACGCCACCTTCACCGGCCATGGCGAGCGCTTCGCCGCCACCCTGGTTGGCCTGGACGGCCGGCGGGTGGCCACCGGACGCGACTTCAGCACCGCCGGCGAGCTGGTAGGGGGCGACAACCTGGTCCGCTTGGGCGAGCAGGAGGCAACAGGGCTGGCCGATCGTCTGGGTGACGCACCCTTTGAGGTCAAGTCGGTGGAGGAGAAGCCCTACAAGCGGTCGCCCTACCCGCCGTTCATGACCTCCACGCTGCAGCAGGAGGCCGGACGCAAGCTGCGGATGAGCTCCCAACGCACCATGCAGGTGGCCCAGCGCCTCTACGAGAACGGCTGGATCACTTACATGCGCACCGACTCGACCGCCCTCTCCGAGACGGCGGTGGCCGCGGCCAGGGACCAGGCCAGGACTCTGTACGGTCCCGAGTACGTCCCCGAGGCGCCCCGCCGGTACGAGCGCAAGGTCAAGAACGCCCAGGAGGCCCACGAGGCCATCCGTCCGGCGGGCGATAGCTGGCGTACGCCCGAGCAGCTGGGCCGGGCCCTGTCGGGGGACGAGGCCCGGCTCTACGACCTGGTCTGGAAGCGCACGGTGGCCTCCCAGATGGCCGACGCCCGGGGCACCAGCGCCCAGGTCCGCCTGACGGGGGGGACGGCCGGCGATCGCGCCGAGTTCGCGGCCAGCGGCAAGGTCATCGCCTTCCCCGGGTTCCTGCGGGCCTACGTGGAGGGGGCGGACGACCCCGAGGCGGTCCTGGAGGACCGGGAGGTGCGCCTGCCGCCCCTGGCCGTGGGCGACTCGGTGGACGTGGCCGGCCTGGAGGCCCGGGGCCACACCACCCAGCCCCCCGCCCGCTACACCGAGGCCTCCTTGATCAAGGCACTGGAGGATTTGGGTGTGGGCCGCCCGTCCACCTACACCTCCATCATCGCCACCATCTTGGACCGGGGCTACGCCTGGAAGAAGGGCAGCGCCCTGGTCCCCTCCTTCACCGCCTTCGCGGTGGTGGGCCTGTTGGAGCGCCACTTTGCCGAGCTGGTCGACTACGGCTTCACCGCCAGCATGGAGGACGACCTGGACGGGATCGCCGGAGGACGAGAGGAGGCGGTGCCCTGGCTCACCCGGTTCTATTTTGGCAACGGGCATACCGGGCTCAAGGCGGTGGTGTCCGAGAACCTGGGCGACATCGACGCCCGGGAGGTCAACTCCATCCCCATCGGCACCGACGCCAACGGGACCGAGGTGGTGGTGCGGGTGGGTCGTTACGGGCCGTATGTGCAGCGGGGCGAGGATCGGGCTTCCATCCCCGAGGACACGGCCCCCGACGAGCTGTCGGTGGAGGGCGCTGAGGCCCTGCTGGCCGCCCCCGCCGGTGACAAGGAGCTGGGGAGCGACCCGGCCACTGGCCTGCCGGTGAGCGTGCGGGTGGGACGGTTCGGGCCCTATGTGCAGCTGGGGGCGGACGAGGCTGACGGCTCTGGCGCTGAGAAGTCCTCCGGTTCTGAGAAGCCCAGGCGATCCTCGCTGTTCAAGACCATGTCGGCCGACACCGTCACCCTGGAGGAGGCCCTGGCCCTGCTCAGCCTGCCCCGGGTGGTGGGGACCGACCCGGCCGACGGGGAGGAGATCCTGGCCCTCAACGGACGGTACGGCCCGTACCTCAAGAAAGGCAGCGACAGCCGCAGCCTGACCAGCGAGGAAGCGCTGTTCGCCGTGTCGCTGGAGGAGGCGCTGGCCCTGTTTGCCCAGCCCAAGTTGGGACGGGGTCGTGGGGTGGCCAAGCCACCGCTGCGGGAGATGGGACCCGACCCGGTCAGTGGTGGGGCGATGGTGGTCAAGGAGGGGCGATTTGGCCCGTACGTCACCGACGGGGAGGTCAATGCCTCGCTGCGACGCAGCGACACCGTGGAGGGGCTCAGCGTGGAGCGGGCGGCCGAGCTGCTGGCCGTACGGCGGGAGACCGCCCCGGCCGCCCCGCGGGCTCGCGGCGGGGGGACCCGGTCCAAGGCCGGAGCAGCCAAGGCAGGAGGAACCAGGGCCAAGAGCGGCGCGACAAAGTCCCGGCCCAGCAAGCCGAGGCCGGGGACGGCCAAGTCCGGGACCCGGACGACCAAGACCGGCGGGCGTACGACCAAGGCCAGGGCCCGCACGACCAAGTCCGGGGCCCGGACAACTACGGCCGAGGGGCGGGCGGCCGCGGCCGAGCCGGCCAACTAGCGCTGGGCGCACCTCCGGTGGGAATGCCAGGGCGAGGACGCCTGATCGCTCTGGAGGGTGGCGAGGCGTCGGGCAAGACCACCCAGGCTCGACTGCTCGGTGCTGTTCTGGGGGCGGTAGTGACCAGGGAACCGGGGGGAACCCAGATCGGAGAGCGCATCCGCTCGTTGTTGCTCGAGGCTGCTCCGGCACCCCCCACGCCACCCGGTCCGCCAGGGGCGCCCGCGCCGCCCGCGCCGATGGGTTCGGCCCCGCCCGGCCCACTGGTGCCCCGAGCCGAGGCCCTGCTGATGCTGGCGGCCAGGGCCCAGCATGTGGCCGAGGTGGTCGAGCCGGCCCTGGCTGCCGGCCGCTGGGTGGTGACGGACCGCTTCGCCGGCTCCACCCTGGCCTACCAGGGCTACGGTCGCCACCTGGATCTTGGCGAACTGCGCCTCCTGTCGTCGTGGGCCAGCGACGGCTTGTGGCCTGATCTGTCGGTCCTGCTGGACCTGCCGGCTGAGCTGGTGGCATCCCGGCGACCGGCCGGAGGGAGCCGGGACCGCTTCGAGGCCGAGGACCGGGCCTTTCACCAACGGGTGGCGGCGGGATACCGGGCCCTGGCCGCGGCCGAGCCGGATCGCTGGGCAACAGTGGATGGATCAGGTGCACCCGAGGAGGTGGCCACCCGGTTGCTGGCAGCGGTGAGAGCCAGACTTGCCGCTGGCTCACGCGCCGACCTCGACCGAGGACGTATTAGCTAGTGGCTCGGAGGCTGGCTCAGGCGAGACCTCACGCGGCCCCTCTGGTGGGGCGTGCGGATGTGAAGCCGGGGACCCCTTGGATGGCGGCCGTTCAGGAGCCGGCGGCGGCCGGCCATAGCGGGGATGGCGGGGATCGTCGGGGGCCACGAAGGTGCGCTTGCCCCGTCCCTCGACCAGGGACCAGTTCGCCCGGGTCTTGAGGTCGTGGTGGTGGGGACACAGCCGGTCCAACAAGTCGAACACCGTGTAGTGGGTGGTCGCCCAGTCCAGGCGGTGGTCGAACTCCAAGCGAGCCTGGGCCGGGCAGCCCTCAACTGCACACGACGGGTAGAGCCATTCCAGGGCGCTTTGCTGGTAGGCGTTGGGACGCCGTCCCAGATGAGCCACTCCCACCAGGGCCTGGCCCTTGGTCACCACCGTGGCGATGAAGGGATCCGCGGTGTCCAACAGGTCCCTCACCGCCGAGACGGCCACCGGTCCATAGCCCACCAGCTCGCAGGTCTCACCCGACACCGGGTAGCCCCGCAGCAAGGCGTCGAAGTCGATGCGCACGATCACCTTGGTCCGACTGGGGCCGGGAGACCGGGGCCGGCGGGGACCGCTCGCTGTAGCCCCGGTCGGGCCGGGATTGGTGGGCCTGGCGGCCGCACCACCCGGACCGCCCTCCCCACCGCCAGAGCCCGCACCACCCGGATCCCCCGCACCGTCCCCGCCACCTCGGTCCCCGCCGGCACCGGGCTCACCGGCACCGCTTGCCTCCACCCCGCCCACTCCGGCCGAGTTGGCCATGCGCACCAGGGCGTCGAAGGCATAGGCGTCGGCGGGCTCTCGACGTCCCTCGGCCCGGGCCTCTTTGAAGATCTAATCGGCAATGGGCCCAAGAGCGCTCATCACCTGGGCGCCGTGCTCGGGGTTGCCCTGGGCCCGCAGGTGCCACATCCCCTCCGGATCGGTGTACGTGCGCAGGTGGCGCAGGGAGTGAATACGGCGCCTGCGGGCCTCCAGGTCGGGCTCGGCGTTGGCCTTGACCTGGCCGCAGCGCTCTCGTAACTCGGCCAGGGAACCCAGGGCGGCGGTGCTCACCAGCTTGGCCTCGGCGCTTGGATCGGCTTCTACCGCGTCGCTCACCAAGGCGGCCTGGGCCGGGGACAGCTCTCCTCGCCGGGCAGCCGCGTTCACCAGGGGCTGGTGGGCCAGACGCTGGCCCACCTCGATGGACTGGCGGGCAGCTCCCAGGGAGGCACCGGTACGCCGGGCCAGCTCGTGGGCGGGGGAGCGAGAGCCCTGCGCCCTGGCGTTATCCCCCTGGGCCATCCAGGCGGCGGCCAGGGACTTGATGGTGGCGGCCATCTTCTCGATGGCGCCGGCCTGGGCCACCACCTGGCCGGCCCGACCAGGACAGACCACGGCCGGGTCGAAATCCGCCGTGTAGGCGGCCATCGCCCCTCGCAGCCCTGCCAGCGTCTCGCACATTGACCTCGGGCCCTTCCTCACAACCA
>JAABUH010000606.1_pt1 | contig 49559 bp, 71 predicted proteins | sample 5559121 | NCBI WGS metagenome assembly JAABUH01 (sample SAMN10711871, study PRJNA513364) | rock metagenome | isolation source: Antarctica rocks | place: Antarctica: Victoria Land, Battleship Promontory nord | collected 2015-12-28
GGTGATGAGGAAGCGAGCCCAGGCTTTAGTGAATTCGAGGCCGTTGGGACTCTGAGATTGTGTAATGTTCTTGTTGGGCGTTTGAAGCAGAGTGAACCTGATTGTCGTATTAAAGGCCGTCAGGTCAAGCGGCCACGGAACCTTCGCGAACCTTCTTTGCGTTTAGCGAGGAGACTTTAGGGCTTGCACCAGTTGGGTTGCGAGTGTTTTGATGCTGCTTTACGGAGATAGCTCCACCTTGTGGTATGCACAAAGATCGACCGGTTCTACGATGATAACATGCTACCTCCCATTGAATATCTGGAGGATTCGGATCGAGAAAGGATTGTTGGTAATGATGTGAATAAACATCCAAGTCGGTTACGACTCTGACAGATAGTATTAATCGTGAGCTCATTACGGCTCTTGTGTGGGGGGATCATAAAGCTATCAAATGAAACGCTATGGACATATAACGATCTATTCATTTAGCAACAATAGACACCACGTCCTCATCTGCAACAACATGGCTTAACCCTACTCTCTGGGGCACATGCCTTGCGCTAGCTCCCCACACCATGGCGTATTTGAACGTCTCTTTCAACGTGCGATGCACTTGATCACACACTTCTTCTATGCTCGAGTGATTCCGAACTATCAAAGCCTCGTTGAAGTCCGGCGCTTCCCCTTTTCTGTTCCTTTATTAGCTTGGCCGTTCAGAAAGATGGAAAGGCTAAAGCTTACCGCTTGGTATAGATCCTCATCAGCTGCAATTCTTGCCAACACCTCTCTACCACATCTTGAATGCCAAGATCCAGCTCACAGCTCATGACCACTGTGTTCGGTTCTCTAGCGAGTTTATCGAGGAAATCGAGGGAGACTGAGTCAATCTTATTGTAAACGTACAAGCTGAAGATCGATATCAGCGTATACCGAGTGCAGTCAACAAAACAGAGACGAACCACTTGATGTATTTTCTATGATCCTTCATGATGACATCGATAAAGTCGTCAACGGTAGCTGTAAGTCGTTAGCTTATTTCCATCGAGGAAAACCCAATTCCCACCATCCTCATCTCGAACAAGGACTTCGCAATTAAGCATCTTGTAATCCCTCAGAATGTTGTAGAGCATCTTCTCATCTAGGTTTTTTGGGGTTGCTTGAAACGTGATCTTCATGCCACCTGCTTTCTTTTGCTTTAGGTATATATTGCTAGTATTCCGTTAGTAGAAAAACAAAGAGAGATTTACTTTCTTAAGGAAACCGTACGGTGGCTCTCTGTTCAGCCGGATACCAACAGCTTCGAGCTCGCCTTCGAGTAATGCTCTCTGCTCCGCCCTTTTCGTTGCATCAAGTATCATCAGGATCAGATCACTTGTCTTTGTCATATTGTTAGGAGCATGATGCATAATAGAAGAGAAGCTCGAACCTTGGCGGCAGAAATTACCTGTCTTCCTCTTCCTTTTCCCTCTGAAGCACCTTCTATAATTCCCGGCAAATCAAGAACCTGAATCTCGGCACCGCCATATTCAAGAACACCAGGAATAGCGGTAAGGGTAGTGAAAGAGTAAGCCGCGACTTCGCTCTTAGTCTTTGTGATTTTTGAAAGAAATGTGGATTTGCCAACAGAGGGAAAGCCAACAAGTGCTATGCGTGCATCACCGCTTTTACTGACATCGAAGCCCGCTCCGCCGCCACTTGATCCGGCGCCAGGTACGGGTTCAAGCAGCTGAGCGCGAAGACGGGCAAGCTTTCTGAGATTTGTATGAATAAAGAAAGCCTGAATAGTCAAATTGAGAGATTTCCCTACCCTTTCAACAATCCAAGATGATAATCTCTAAAACGTTAGCCGCTGAAACTGCTATTCGGTTTAAGATCCCCATACTGGTAGCCTTATTTTCTATAATTGATCAACAAACAGTTACCAAAAGACACGGAAAGGTATCCCACTTTGAGTCCTCGCCATCTCCTCCTCAATCCTAGATTTTTTGTAAGCTTAGCAAGGTGGTAGTGGAGGTGGTACCTACTCCTTGATCTTCTCGGTGATGTTAACCATCTCGACTGGTTCTTGGGGGCAATAGCAGTGTTTTTATACGAATAGAATCGACCACGGCTTACAGACGGACGTAGAGGCGATACGCTGGGAACGCCTATAGTGGTCTAGTGGCTTCATAGGGCTTAGCGTTTTGTGGGGACCTCGACTTCTTGACCTTCAATTTTCTATCATAGTTTTGAACCAGTACACAACGATATAACAAACAACAAGCATGACGGAGGTCGAATCCTCAATCCCACTGGCCATGCCTTCTATAATTGACCCCCCGCCTCACCCCACCCTCCAAAGCCAGGCTCCAGACACAACAAGTACCGACCTCACAACCACAGACACTACCCAAACCCTCATACCTTCAACGAACACTACCGATATAGTCTCCAAACCTGATGAGAAAAAGACGAAGAAAATCATTCGCCGTAAACGCCGCCCCGCCCGCCCCCAAGTCGACCCTTCAACCATGAAATCCGAGCCCCCTCCCCAAACCGGCACTATCTTCAATATCTGGTACAACAAATGGTCCGGCGGCGACCGCGAAGACAAGTACCTGTCCAAAACCGCCGCACCAGGCCGCTGCAACATCGCCAAAGACTCTGGTTATACCCGCGGCGATAAAGTCGCAGGTAGCTACTTCTGTCTATTCTTTTCAAAAGGTCTGTGTCCCCGGGGCCACGAATGCGAGTATCTACATAGATTACCAGGGCTGCACGACCTCTACAACCCGAACGTAGATTGCTTCGGTAGGGACAAGCACAGCGACTACCGTGACGACATGGGCGGCGTAGGCAGCTTCATGCGCCAAAACCGCACTCTCTACATCGGCCGCATCCACGTTACCGACGACATCGAAGAAGTCGTCGCCCGGCATTTCCAGGAATGGGGCCAGATCGACCGCATCCGTGTGCTCACCTCCCGCGGCGTGGCCTTTGTAACCTACACCAATGAAGCTAACTCGCAGTTCGCGAAAGAAGCCATGGCGCACCAAGCGCTCGATCACAGCGAGGTGCTCAACGTGCGCTGGGCGACCGTGGACCCAAACCCCATGGCTCAGAAGCGCGAGGCGCGCAAGATCGAAGAGCAAGCTGCCGAAGCGGTGCGGAGGGCGCTACCCGAGGAATTTGTACGGGAGATCGAGGGCCGGGATCCAGACGCCAAGAGGATAAAGAGGATAGAAAGCGGGTTCGGACTCGAGGGCTACGAGGCGCCGGATGAGGTGTGGTACGCTAGGAGCAGAGCAGCTCTGACGAACGAAGGGACTCCGATGCAGATAGAGGATGGGGAGGAGAGGTATTTGATTGAGGACGAGAGGGTGGAGCAAGGGGACAGTGGGAGCGCTATTGGTAATGATGATGGGGGCATATTACCGCGGTCGACGCTGGCGGTGTTGCAGAGTTATTCATCGCAGCATCATGGGAAGGGGTTTATGGCGGCAAAGCCGGTGGAGAAGGGGGCGGGGCCGTTGGTGGCGTATGGGAGCGACGATGAGAGTGACTGAGGGGGATTTCGTGGTTGGAGGATTTTGTAGTATAGCGGTTTTGGTGCAATATGATATCCCCGGATTTGCTGGTTGAGAGATCTGGAAACAATTGAGAAGCCAGCTAGAGGTTTTTTAATGATATTAAGAGTCTTTTAAACGCGAGACTGCTAGTGATACACGTATAGTGTACACCAATGCTTAGTAACCCCATCAAACCTCAATGCGAGCTACTTACGGCTACAACATCCCCCCAAGCCTCACACAACCCCCGCCCTCTCCATCGCCCCCCGAAACATCCCCCGACACCTCACCCTCGCCCCCAATCGCGCACACAATAAAAAGGCTCCACTCAGCTTCCGATGCAAACTATACGTCTCCTCGGGCGGCGGCGCCAGCCTCTCCCTCACCATCACCGGAATCAACCCCCGCACGCGCTCCGTAATCGTCTGATCCCGGAAATCGTACACCTCAGGCGAAGTCTCCATGAACGGCTCGGCGAGCGTCAGCATGGACGAGATGTGTGCGTTGAGCATGGCCTTTGACTCGTGGCCGGTGAGGTAGCCGAGCTGGATGCTGAGGGCGCGGCAGGTGGGGCGGTCGTTGCGGGAGGCGGCGAGAAGGACGCGGGTGTAGGGATCGACGAAGGAGTCTGGGAAATCGCGAGAGGCGCCGAAGTCGAGGAGTTCGAGTTTTTGGGTGGCGGGGTTGAAGAGGAAATTTGTCCAATTGGGGTCTGTTTGCATGAACTTGAACTCGGTGATTTCGCGTAGGCAGAGCCGGAGAATTTGGGTGCCGATCCAGTCTTTTTGGTCCTGGGTGAGTTTTTGCGCTTTGATGACGCCAATGCCTTCCATGTAGTCCATGGTTAAGACTTGGGGGCCGGAGGCGGAGTCGTGGATAGATGGGACGACGAAGACGTCGGTTTGGTCGTGGAGGAGGCGTTGAAATCGTTTCCCGCATTCGGCTTCGCGGATATAGTCGCATTCCCAGGCAAGTTCGATGCGGGCGTTTGCGATGGTCTTGTCGAGGTAGAGACCTTTTGGTAACAGGCGAGAGGCGGTTAGGAGGATAGCAAGGTTGCTCAAGTCCGAGTCGATCGAGTTGGCTACACCCGGATATTGGACTTTGACTGCTACTCGACTGCCAGTTGATTTTAAGACAGCGCTGTGAACTTGTCCTATCGAGGCTGCTGCCATGGGCTTTTCGTCAAAGGACGAGAAAAGCTCACGCCAGTCTGAGCCGAGATTGCTAGCAAGCACTTTATTTCGCTGTGACGGGGGCATATAGTCTGCGCTGTCTTGGACTCGTTGCAAAACTTCGTTGATTGGTGCAGGAAGCATTTTAGAATCTGAGATGAGAGGTCAACATCATCGAAATCTCAAGAGCTGTGTGTCATGACAGACCCTGAAAGCTCATCATCTGACCCAGCTTGAGTGCAGCTCCTCTCATCCTTGAGAGTTTCGCTACAAGTCTTTCCATATTACCTGCGCTGAGCATCAGAGATCCGCTTGCATGATCGGCAGTTCCAGTAGCTCGACGGAAACTTTCGCCAACGGCGCCAAAGGCCATTGACGTTGCCAGACCCCCGTATTGCCAAATTCGACCAAACCGCGATGACGGGACGCGCGACTCATGCATCTCGTATGGAGCTTTTATGGGCTTTGACTCAATTTCTGATGGAGCCTGGAACTGGCTGTCAGTCAATCAGTCAATGCTCCATTCAAAGCGATTTCTGAACGCTTACTGCCGCAGGTACAAAAGCTCCGCTCTCCGAGTCCTTCGCCATGTCTATGGCCAGTTGATGAATTTCCTCGTCGTGAGCCTTTTCGAGGGTTTCTAATTCTTCGGATTTTTCATGACGAGCCTCAGATGGCGAACCCGCTTGTCCTGGCCGCCGCTCACTGAACGATTCCTGGTCCTGATCTTGCGGAGATTTAGTCTGCTCTGTAACGGTCGTAGCTTGTTGGACATGTAGGCCCGACCCTTTCTCTATCTCGCCCAACTTAGGCTTCGCACTGAGCATTCTGGCCACCCTTGGGCTTTGAAATATCTCAGAGTACACATCTTCTGGAAGCTGTTTTTGCTCCGGTACAGCTTGTACCTCAGGAATAACGGGTCCATGATCCTTGGGGATAGACGAGTAGAAGACGTCCTGGTTGATTTGACCATGGTTCGAAAGCTCGTCCCCATTTTGTGTGTCCTCATTAACCTTGGGAAGCTTGACTCGTGGGAGACCCGAAAGCGACTGACTTGTTTTTGGCGAAGGTGTGTGGGAAATATCTTGTCCCTGGACCTCGCTTTTAAATTTAGACGATGCTGCAGCTACAGGCTCAGCAGATTCGGATGGAATTTGCTTTTCTGCTTGTCGCTGTAGCTCGGGGGCTCGATTCGCGGGCGATTGTTCCACTTCTTTAGCAAGATCAGGTATGCTTGTCCTATTGGAAGAAGCTGACTCTAAGGTGTTATTGTGACTTGCCTTATCCTCAAACAGTGAGCTCTTCGGAGTTTCTGTTCGCGACACATTTGAGAAAACATCTTGTGGTTGGAACACGTTGTTATCAGCATCCGTGGGAGGTATTGACCCATCCAGTAGGGGATATCTTTTAGCTTTCTCTTGCTTTACGCCAAATTCGCCTTCTGGTGGCGGATCAGCGGTAGAGTTTCCCTCTGATCTCTGATAGAAGTGATCCTGCTCGAGGCCTTGTTTCTTTATAAGTGTTTTATCCACTCCTTGAATGCTTTCTTGACCCGGTATGGAGTTCTTATAATCAGAACTACTTCCACGGGGTGTTTGAGTAGAATATGTGGGACCAGGGCTGTTGAAACGCTCTGAAAGCGCCGATGCAGCCTTTACAGTGAGAGTAACTCTATCGGTTTGATTCTTGACGACTTTGACCAAAGAAGAGGTTCTGCTATACTTCTCCCATTGGTGCCGGCGAAGTGTGACATACTTGGAAGCCACACCACGGGAGGCCTTATATATGGCTGCTGCATCTAGAAGTCGTCGTCCGCTCATTGCAATCGCAAGTCTTAGCAAGCTAAGACAAACCTGCCGAAATATCCATACCTGTGTTTGGGTCACTTCAATAATCACCGCATTCCCTTGTACTGCCGCTGGACGGCATATCTTCATCACCGGTGTTGATGATTGAAGAAGCATGACTTCAGCACCAGGGCCACATGGAACGGAAGGAGCCGCGCCGGGATCTTTCTCACCAGGTTTCAGCCCCACAGCCTCGAACAACCGCCACAACTCTCTGAATACTCCCAAGGTAGTACCCAACATTCGTTCAATGCCCTTACAACCTATGGGAGAGCTTTGCACTTCCTGACCTGCTTCACGAAGAACATGCGACGATACCCTATCCATTAAGTACCAGTGACGGCATTGTCCCTGGCTTCCCGGACAGGACTTTGGGGCCGGCCTCCACTTCTTTGAGCAGGAGAGCTATTAAGGAAGAGCAGGCGGGCCTACTCTCACTCCATTATTAAATGCTATTCCCCAAGTTCACCGCCCTTCAATCGCGTTTCGCCGCCTCCTTCGCCGCCTCTCTAGTCCTTCTGCTACTTTACCTAGCCTTTTCTAATCCACATCTTGCCTATGCAGCCAACGCAGACTCGATAGCGCATGAAGACCACAATCATCCTCGATTACTGGAGCTTCTACATCAGTCAGAGCCGTTCGATGCGTCGTCATCAGAGAATGGATTAGAAGGGGAAAATTATACGCCGGAGTTTGCCGGGATTGACCGGAGTATTATCGGGAGAGCAGAGGCTACTATTCAAGAACTGGGCAACAATGCTCCTGGCAAGAGTAACATTAATGGAGGTCAGACTCAATACTGGACGTTTCCGAATAAGACGATCTGGGGACCATTCTCGCCACAGACGCCGGGGCTTCCATCGAATATCTCCAAGCGCGATACTCAGGTCGTGCAACTGACGGAGAATATCAATGATGAAGAGAAGGTTGTGGAATTGGCCAAGAGGCAAAACAGCGCTACAAATACTCGAAGAATATACCTCAGTGTGAACACCTGTGATCAGCCTCATGCCAATGAACCCAACCCAAATGTAGCTCCGCCGCCATTGGAGCTCTACATCTCTAAAAAGCCGACGAATCAGAAGCCCGATAATAATACCAATGACGGAGTTGTCTCTATTGACGGTGGATGCGGTGAAACTATTTTTGACGCTACAAGTAATGTCTGGTTCTCAGTCTCTGCGCCGCAGAGCTCGAGTTTTAGTGGCAACTACAACTATGAACTCACAGCTTCTATCGATGCGCTTTATGCATCGTGCAATGGCACTAGTAGCTTTAATTTCACAGTCATTGACAGCGATACTACTTCGGCTTTGCTTTACTCCTCTATTTTCTCAAATCCAAATACATCAGACCCTGTGTACCAAGTTGAGTCCCAAGCTTGGATGAACGGTCCGCCTCGATTCAGCGTGTATGCGTATAATCAAGACGATCCAACTGTTCTCGGGCTTCATAGGTCGGTATGTGGCCTTAAAAACCACGCCCAGATACAAGGCAATCTGCAAGGGAAGAATGCCTCGAATGTGGACACTGATATGACAAAGAGAGGTGATGGATTCCCGAAACAGGAGTTTTTCCTCAAGAATCTAAATGGTACTTCTGCTTATTACGCCATCATCGGCATAGATGGCAATTCTACCTCGTCAGGGGGTGGCGTCGTGGGCGGAGGGGGTACTGTGTGGAATCCCCTAAACTTCACCACCAAATCTGGTATGCTTTAGCCCCTCCTCTCCTATACCAGTCCGCTCCAATCTAACCAACAACTCCATCTTACAGATAATAATTGCCAAATCATATACAACCTCCCATTCTGCTCTCAAGTCGCTTATGCCGTTCCCTCCAACCCAAAGGTCACCAACCTCACCGCCATCTACGACTACTTCGCCCAGGCTGCCTACAAGAACTTCACCTTCTCTCTCCAGCAGATTCCTTGCAACACCACCTCCACAGCACAATACTCCCTTGCGCGAACCTGTGATGATTGTGATCGTGCGTACAAGCAATGGCTTTGTGCCGTTGCGATTCCGCGCTGCGAGGACTTTTCCTCAAGAAAACCCTACCTACAACCTCGCGCCGTCGCCTCGCCCTTTATCAATGGCTCTACCGGCAATGGCCCGGAGTTTAGTAACGAGAACCAAAATCGCTGGTACTCAAATCAGTCGCGCAACTGGATCATTGATGCACAGATCAATGCGGGGCCCTACAAGGAAGTCCTGCCCTGCATCGATTTGTGTTATAATCTTGTGCAGAGCTGTCCAGCGGCGTTGGGTTTCGCTTGTCCGTTGGAAGGTCATGGCATGCATTACAGCTACGGGCAACGCTCGGAGCCGCATTGCAATAGTCTAGGGATGCTGCAGAACGCTGTAGGATTGGCAGGGGTGAATACCCGCGACATGCTTTTTGCTATAACGGTGACTCTGATATTTAGTGTGCTTTTCTAATGTTGGATGCAAGGCGTCTGGATAGAGGACGTGGGCTGGTCTTGGAAGGTGTTCATCTAAGATGTATACGGCGGCGGGAGTATGGGCAAAACTCTGCCGGGGGGCTTTACCTTCTAGCTAAACCGCAATGACTGACGGGACCCTTGGTGGTGTATGGGGCAGGAAGGGCGACACTTGTGAGCGCGATGATGGTCTTTAGGAAATCGAGGTTGTATAGAAACTGGAGGCATTATGATTACAGGAATCTGGCTTTTTATATACGATTATCAAGAGTGGTTGTCATTCTGCTTCTGGATCTCCGCATGCACTTGTCGTGTGGTCAATATACAACATAGATCAAGCATCACGGACATAACTCACCCCTTCTTCCATCCGATCAAGTCCCCAGCTCGCTCCCCTCCCCGTCACCAGTGTCTCTATTCACGAGTTGAAAATCCTCGAATAAATAACCTCATGCCTCCCCAGCCACAAATCCACCCCCGGAACCCCTTGCCCCGCGTCCTCCACCTCAATCCGCCCCCCAACCTTCAACCCCCTCTCCACCTCCTCCTTCAACCACCCCCCACCAAGAATCCCCTGCGAAGCATAGGGCCCCATTACCCCCTTCCTCACCCCTGCGCTCACAACCGCTTTGGCGTGGTTGAACAAGAATGTATAAGCGGATTCATGCTCTAAAACCCCCATAGCGCGCGTTACGACGGCCCAGAGAGGCGCGAAATGACCACTAACCACCTCTACCTCTATATCCTCGACTGCAGACCCCGGCGCAGACCTTAGAGCCGAACCGAACGCCTCCAACGCCGCCACCGCTTCCTCCGCCCCGGGCACCGTGGTGCCGCGGAACGCGCGCTCCCAAAGCGTGAGCAGGGCTCTTCCCTGCGCTACACTTGCTCTTCTTGCCACGGGACACAACGTACAAGCGTCTAGTTCCGCATCGAGGGAAGACAGGGCTAAGGGCGTGCGGTAGGCGGCGAGGAGGTAGGGAAGCGTTGTCGTAGCGAGGGAGTGGAGGGAGAGCGAGAGAAAAGCGGGAAGAGGGTTACTCCGATGGGGTTGCTGTGGGTGGTGCGCGAGGTAAGATTCTAAACCGCTGGAGAAAGCGAAGGAGCCGAGGGGGAGGGCGGAGTCGGAGAGGAGGAGGAGGGGGTGGAGTGGGGTTAGGGGGGATGCGGGGGCGGGGGCGGGGGCCGGGGTGGGGGAGGGAGCGCGGGCATTGCTGAGTTGGGTTTCGAGACGAGCGATCTCGGCTTTCAGAGATTGCTCGTGGGGAGTGGGGGTGGTCATCGGGATATTGGGATTCAAGACGGGGCCTGAGGATCGCGCTATCGCGGCTACAAATGGCAGCCTTAGGTTTCCTCCCAGATTCCATCTCCACATCTCCCGCCCTCTGACCTACATAGAGAATAGATTGATATAACCTCATAGCTTGTGTCCTTCTCGTGATTTCCATGTAATGCCGCTAAAATTCCGCCGCTTGAAACATTTGAGGAAGTGTAACCCATTACCTGAACTTCCAATTCTACGTTCCCCTCCTTTCAGTCAAATCGATACTTTTCATTGCACTACGATTTCTTCTAGTGATTGTAGTGGCAATGCAGCGAAATGGAACACTAGCAACAAGGATGGGTGAATCCTTAGAGCACAAAAAGTCGAAGAATTCAGTATGAGGCGCGATATAAACTCAGGTCTTATGTCCTCTCTCCACGTTCTACTGCCACAATATCAATTTCCTTCTGTCAATGGGGCGAAAATCTCTCCTGCATCTTGTTTTCCATCAACCTTCTCCTGTCGTCACCATTGGGATCGAACTCTCATCACGCACCTCTTGACAGAGAGGTGCAGGGAAGATCAGCGCAGGTGTAGTCATCGACAATCCAATCGAGAACGGCGCTTACTATCGGACAAATCCTCAAAACACGAACAGGAACGTATCGGCTGGTGGAAGCGCTCAAGGCTTCAACAGTCTTCAAAGCCGAAGTTTTACCAGTTTCATCTACCAAAGCAGGCTTGTATAGCTCAATGCATGGCTTGGATGATGTATTTACTCACTTATACCTAGAGTCGTGGTAAAGACGGAGACGGGTCCCAAGATAACAGGTTTGAAGCGCGAGCTTTTTACCCATCGGCTCCCCGCTATTGCATCGTGTGAATACATTCGAAGTCTGGACGATGTCATTGGACCCGAAGAAGACAGTGCAGAAGTAGAGAATATATTGACGATCAAAGATCCGCTGTGTTTGGTCCTTGAATGGATGGAGCATGACCTACGAACGGTACGATCTGACCATTTCCGACAAAACTCGGCCCTTCCTAAGATCATAGCCAAACCGATCTTGTCAGCACTAGCACTCATGAGATTGCAGTATAACGGAATGCATACTGGTCAGTTGCCCGCCCCTTATTAGCAACGCATACATGGCTAAACGATTAGATATCAATCCTAACAATATTTTCCTATCCGGCATCAACGGGCCTTCTCCGGTAGTCAAAGTAGGCGACTTAGGGAATGGTGAGTATTTGCTCGACCAACTCCTTCCGGCGGCGCTTACTATTGCAGCGTTGTAGGAAGGCCCCAACAAGATACGCGTCCAGAGTCTTCCCACTCGGGCCCCCGAGGTATGGCGGGATCTGCGTTGTTGGCATTCTTCAGATGTATGGTCGCTCGGGGTCACGGTTAGTCGTATGCCATCCTTCATGATCTCAGCTAACCGAGAAGTTGGCACACTGGTTATCTCGATATCCCATTTTCGGGGCCAATGACAAGATAGTCGAAGGACTTACTGAAGCATGGTGCATTGCCAAGATCCGACGTCTGATTGGCCCATTGGACCCACCTGTCAACAATTCAGATTATCAGAAAGAGTTCAGCCTCACTGAAATTCTCGAGTCAATCACCATTGAGCATCCAGACACCAAGCTGGAAACACATCTTATCAAAGTAGGTACCTTGCGCCAGGAACTCGAAAAGTAGCCAGGCCCAAAGGTGTCACCAAAATTGATGGAACTCATCGAATACTTGCTCATCGTCGATCACACGAAGAGACCAACAGCCGTGGAAGCTCTACAACATCCTTACTTGCAACAACTATCGTATAGAAACATCTGCAGGTGTTTCTTTAGCGTAGGGTTCTCCTGTTAACAACCTCGATAGACTGATCCAAAGCTCAATGCTACCTTGCCTGGTACATAACCGTAGAGCACATGACATGTGTTGTTGTCGAGGATGTTTCAGCAATAAAGCGATGTGACGGTAATTCTCCAGTGGAAATTTCGTTGAAACCAAATCACATTCCACTATACCACCTCGTATCTTGTGACTCATTTGTGAGATCCCAGCAGGAGACCCATCAATTCCCTCGCAATTCTACACCCCATATCTATATCTGCATGTTTATGCTGCGCTATCGTAAAAGTTACGTCGAATTGCCTACCTGATAATATCACCTGGGACTTTTCGACTTATGGTTTTACGGAATTCTTCTTACTCCTTCTCGATAGACAGTACTTGTAACTCCTGATTCAACTCATATCCAGCATGCGTCTTCTACCATCCCCAAGGACAACAAGGCACCAATCACCAAGAACCTAGCTCGCCAATTACCGCAATCCTGCCTTCATAGCCTCGCACAAACGGCACTTCTCGTCTCCCAAGACTAATCCTACCACCACCAAAGACCACAGCCCTCAAAACTTGCCCAACGCTAATACCAAACCTGCTGAGTCTCAACCGTCGAATCCGTCGTATCCGGCCTTCAGCTTGAAAGAACTAGATATCAAACGTGGAGCCAAATTCGTCGTGATAGCATGTCTATCGGTGCTCGGAACGATAGAGATTAGAGACGGTCTTCTGGGCAAAGGTGGTCTGGGCTAAGCGTTCGCCGCCAGTAGAGGAAGAGCTCGAGTGAGATGGGGGCTGTTTATAGGGTGGTTTCAGGCTCTGTGATCTGGGACGTGACGCATCTAGATAGCCAGTAGTGCCGATCGTAGTGGGAGGACTGTAACCAATCTACAGCATTGATTTGAATTTCGAGATATCTACGTGAATTTGATATTTTCTAGAAGCTCTAAAGGTCCTGGTGTTTGTTTCGTGGATTTTGTCGAATCGGGCCTAGTCACACGGCGGCTGGCAGGCGTGACAAGTGCAACCATTCGGTCTCTCTGCTTTACGAAGTTCTCGATGAGAATGATATAGACAAATCGTCTAACAATCTGTCGACGTGTCATCTACTACGTATGTTTCAAATCTTGGCAGCAGGCTCGCCGAGCGGCACAGTAGTTAAACTACTGTGTACCTAATCTTACTGTTGAGAACCATGTCGATTTGGTACTATGCAAATAGGCAGCAACTGTTGTTATAGAAAAGACCTATCGACCTGTCATTCCTCTGTTCGACCAGATGTCATCCGGTGGAAATTACTTGTAAGCATGAATGAAATATCATCATGTTCTCCCTCATTGGACAATTCGTTTGGTCCATACGCAGGCAATTGTCGTGGCGGCTTTGACTTCACACTACTTTTCGAAGAGACGATCCTATCAATCCCACTTCTGGCTATCTTCATCTTAATCCTCCCGTTTCGAACACTGCAGTTGTATAAGAATGAGAAGAAAGTTGTGCGCAGTCCTCTGCAACTATATAAATTAGTGTGAAAGCCTTTGTTCAATTCCACCCCAAGCGATGCTATAGTGCTGATCTTGCAAAACAAATATAGGCATCCACTGTTTGTCTTTCAATCTTCCAGCTTGCGTTGCTTGTTCTATGGGCCAGAGCTTCTCCAGATTCTATCCACCGAACCCGAGCTTCTCTTCCTAATGCCGCTCTCGTTTTCATCGTTTCTATTGGGCTTTGCTTGCTCTCTTACGGTGAACATGTGTTCTCGATACGCCCTTCGTTCGTTCTTGATATCTACCTCTTTCTGTCGATCATTTTCGACGTCGCGCGAGCCAGAACACTGTGGTTGATTGGTTTGGATCGTACCATTCCTATAATTTTCACCTCTTCGATTGCGTTGAAGTCTGTCATGATATTGTTGGAATCTACAGAGAAAAGGACGATTTTGAAACCACGTTATAAAGGGTACCCTTTAGAGGCTACAAGTGGAGTCTTCAGTCGTAGCATATTCTGGTGGTTAAGTTCGCTTTTCTTGCAAGGGTACCGAAAAGTGCTCTACTTGGGCGATCTGTTTCCGCTTGACAGAGAACTATATTCGGAATCGTTGTATGAACGACTTCAATTCGCTTGGGCCAATGGTATGTATCTTCGAGATGCCTCTAGAGAGAAATGTAGGAGTACTAAGGCCCAACCTAGTGGGCGATAAGAAGCCTGATGGTAAACTATTTAATACCACACTTGGGGTTCTGAAGTGGCACCTGCTAGCTGCGGCATTCCCAAGACTTTGCTTTCTTGGCTTCAGCTTTGCTCAACCGTTCCTGATTAACAGAGCTATTCTCTTTGCCAGTTCACCTGACACTCCGGAGAACAGAAATGTTGGCTATGGTCTGATTGGGGCTTACGTCTTGGTTTATGTTGGCTTAGCGGTAAGGCTCAAGCGTTACATAGTACAAGTGAATCTGCTGATAGATGAATTCAAGATTTCGAATGTTCAGTATGAGTACAGGATGTATCGCGCAGCAACCTTGATGAGAGGATGTCTCATTCCGTGCATCTACAATAAGACATTAGTCTTGGAAACTTCTGAAGTCAATCCAGCAGCTGCCTTGACCTTAATTAGCACGGATATAGAAACGATAAAAGATGGCATTGTCCAATTACACGAGATATGGGCAAGTCCGATTGAGATCGCTCTGGCAATTTATCTGCTCAAGCGACAGTTGGGCGCAGCAAGCAGCGTACCCGCTGCGTTCGCGATAAGTACGATACTCCTTCGCTTGTATACCTAATCTCTGACCTTAATCCCCTAGTTGCAATTGCCGCTACTATTGGTGTCGCTGTCTTCATGGGCAAGGCTCAAGCAAAATGGATTCAGGCATCCCAAGAAAGGGTTGCGAGAACAGCGGCTACTATTGGCAGCATCAAATGGATCAAGTTATCTGGCTTGACAGATAGTGCCTTCTCTATCATTCGTCATCTAAGGATTCATGAATTGGAGTTGTCGAGAAGATTCCGGGTTCTTCTAATGTGGGTTGTGGCTTTCTGTGAGTGCCCCTACCATCTATACAACCAAAAAAGACGGCTCAAACTAACGGGATACAAAGCTTCTATGACTCCCATCATTAGTCCTGTGCTGACCTTCATAACGTTTACCGGTCTCGCTCTCAGGCATAACAATGCCTTGGACATTTCGACCGCATTTACATCGCTCTCCCTGCTGACACTCCTTTACAAGCCTCTCGCTCTGGTTATCGGAGTTCTTCCCTTGATTGCGAGCGCTATGGCTTGTTTTACGAGGATCCAAGCATACCTCAATAAGCCATCATGGGAAGATACCAGAATACTTCGTTTGATATCACCTTCTTCTAAGGACGACCAAGTCTGGTCTGCGCCGCCTTCCACGGGCAATCGGATTGAATTGGTGCAGATGGACAAAGGGTATCAAGATGCGATTGCAACAATGCATGGAAGATTCCAATGGAGCAAAAATACGGAAAATTTTATCGACATATCGGAGTTCAAGATTCGACGACAAACCTTCACTCTCCTCTTAGGTCCTGTGGGTTGTGGAAAATCGACTGTACTGAAGGGTTTACTCGGCGAACTGCCGGGCTTTGAAGGATCAATAAATGTGGCTTCTCGAGGGATGGCTTTCTGCGACCAAGTCCCTTGGCTGCCCAATGGGACCTTCCGTGACATCATCCTAGGGAAATCTAGGTTTGATCAAGTATGGTATCAAAGTGTGATTTCCGCCTGTGCTCTGGAGGAGGATCTAAGGCAATGGCCACAAGGCGACCAGTCAGTAATAGGAAGCAAAGGAACTACTCTTAGTGGAGGTCAAAAACATCGAACAGTTAGTGTTTAAAATTTTGAAGCGGAATTGCTGTGGACTTACTGATAATACAGGCTTTGGCGAGAGCAGTATACTCGCGAGGAGAACTCATTCTGCTTGATGATGTGCTGAGCGGACTAGATTCTAAGACCGAAAATGCCGTCTTTCACAGCTTACTCGGTCGGGAGGGACTGCTTCGTCGTGCTGGCATGACTATTCTTCTGGCTTCTTCTGATGGTAAGTCCTCTCGCCCGGTGGTAAATTTAGAATTAGCTGACACTTTTTTTCTGCTTCGCTAGTTCGTCGTGCATCTTTCGCAGATAACATTATTGTCCTTGGAGAAGACGGCAGGATCTTAGAACAAGGTAGCTTCGACTATTTGGCTTCACGGCCGGGCTATATATCGGACATTGTCTCACAGCAGCCCAAATTGAGTGACCAAAGGAAGACTAAAGTGAATCCTAGTGGAGGCATCTCTTCTTCTCTAACGGAGACAGCCCGCTTGTTGGATGCGGCATTACCGAAGGGAGTAAATCAAGGGGACTTGCATCGCCGCGACGGGGATACTTCTGTTTACAAGTTCTACCTCCAATCTGCAGGCTTGCTATCTCCAGCCATTATTAGCGCCATGATGGTCACTCTAGCCTTCTGTGATGGATTTCCGAGTAGGTAGCACTTCCAGTCGACCATAGCTACCGTGTACTAACGAGCAAGACTTGTGGCTCAAGTGGTGGGCTGAAGACAATGCCAGAGAGCCAAATGCCCACCTTGGTAAATGGCTTGGCGTGTATGTGGCTTTGGGGGTAGGCGCAGCCCTCAGCGTTGTGATTGGAGCTTGGTAGGTCCAAAAGGTTAGACTTTGGTTGAGATTGCTTCGAGCTGAGATGCGTACAGGCAGCTGTTCGTGGTCACGATAACGAAATCTGGGTTATTTTTCCACTCCGCACTTCTTAAAACAGTGTCAAGGTATTGTATTCATGAAACATGAATAAATGGCGATTGACGTTCATTCCAGGGCTCCAATGTCTTTTTTCTCCGCTGTTGATGCGGGCGTGACCATCAACAGGTAGGTCTAAATGAACCTGGAGCCAATAGAAAGAACATGAGCTGAGCAAGAGCACTAGGTTCAGCCAAGACTTGCAACTCATCGATATGGAACTCCCCGCTGCAGCGCTTGGGACAGCAATTGGTAAAGATCCACGCTCCAGATACTCGACCTTTTCACTGAAATAACTTTGAAAGGTCTGGCTTTCTGTGTCGCACAGGCTGTATTGATGTCCATCGCGTCCAAATACATCGCTGTAGCCTTTCCCTGTATAAGCATACTTTTTTACGTTGTTCAACGCTTCTACCTTCGTACCTCGAGACAGATGCGACTCCTAGATATCGAATACAAGGCACCTCTGTACTCGCAATTGATGGAGACTCTGAGCGGTCTGCCTACGATACGAGCATTCCGGTGGCAAGATTACTACGAGAAGCGATTTCTGAATTTCCTCGACGACTCTCAAAGACCGACCTATCTGCTCTACTGCATTCAGCGTTGGCTAAACCTAGCTGTCGACCTTGTCATCGCTGTGATGGCAATAATATTGATCACGGTAACCGTTGAATTGCTTGGGAAAATCAGCCCTGGTTACATGGCTATTGCGTTGCTGAACATCATGGGCTTTGGCATGACGATGAAAACGCTGATAACGTCATGGGTGAATCTGGAGATTTCTATTGGTGCAGTTGCTCGAATCAGAAATTTCATCGATGACACGGAGTCGGAAGACCAAGACTCGGAGCTACAGATGCCCCCTGCGCCTTGGCCGAGTGAAGGCGCTATTGAAATTCGAGATCTTTCTGCTTCTTATCTGTAAGTCTTTGAAACTTTTTCGCAGCCTTTGTTCACTTAACCAAAGCTAATTCCCCATAACCCTTCCAGTCCTTCCAATCCTGTCCTTAAGAACATCTCATTGTCAATCCCCGCCAGGCAGAAGATAGCCATCTGCGGCAGAACCGGAAGGTGAGTCTCCCACCTCGTAATACCCAATACATAACCTACTAATTCTTCCCGTTCCACTTACAGCGGCAAATCCTCCCTCCTCTCCACCCTCCTCCGCCTCCTTCCTATCTCCCAGGGCTCCATTTCCATCGACAACATACCCCTCTCAACCATCCCCCACGAGCACGTGCGTTCCTCTCTCGTAGCTGTCCCGCAAGAACCGTACATCTTCGACGGCAGCGTGCGACTAAACGCGGATCCCACAACCTCAGTAACTGACGAGGAAATCGTGCTCGCACTGCAGAAAGTTGAATTGTGGGATGTCATTGAGGGGAGAGGAGGGCTGGATGCAGAGATGGAGGAGCTGAACCTATCACAGGGGCAGAGGCAGCTGTTTAGTCTCGCGAGAGCAGTTTTGAGGAAGGGGAAGGTGTTGCTTTTAGATGAGGTAATGAGCAGGTTGGTATACTCCTTTTTCCTCTTTAACCCCTTGCAAAACCCCCATCCCACAGCCCCAGTCCCCAAATCTACCAAAAACTAACACCGCCCTGCCCACCAAAGCCTCGACGCCCCCACCACCACCCTCGTCCAAACCCTCATAACCACCCACTTCGCCAACTGCACCATCATAGCCATCGCGCACAAACTCGACACCATCCTCGACTTCGACAAAGTCGCCGTGCTGGACCATGGCGCTGTAGTGGAGTTTGACCAGCCGAGGACGTTGCTGGCGAGAGATGATTCGGTATTTCGGCGGATGTATGAGTGGGGTTGGGGGGGATGAGTAGGGGGGAGTGAGGGAAGAGGGAATGGCGAACGAGCAAGATAAACTCTTCTCTATTTTCTAGTGTTGTATCATAGCCTCTCCCCACAACCATATCCTATCGAAATAGCTATAATGTATATACCCCCATTCACCTCAAAACCCCCTGTCTCGATACCCGAAACTCCCCCACCATCGCCCGCAATGTTGCGACCATACCAATCCCACTCCGCGAGAGCGCAGGAGACGAACGAATAGCGGTTACGGGAGAGAGAGGACGTACAGTATGAGGGGAAAACGGCAGTTTGCACACCCGCACGCAGCACATAAGAAACGCAAGCAGTAACGAACTTCTGTAAAAAATTAAAAATAATTGGGGAAATTAAAACAATCAAACCTCACTCAGATTCCCCCCCGCCAATACCTTCGAAACCACAACTGCCCTGCGAGCGTGTCTATATCAACAAACGGCCCTATGGTTGATTTTACAGCTCAGCTAAATCCCATAAATGAAGCGTAGGTATTTGGGAATTCCAAAGACCGCTCTTAGCACCTCCGTATCTACATATCACTCATATCCCTTGTAATTGTGCATCGCAAAAATAAAACCCCGCTTCCCATACTCATTGAAGCTTTTTGGAAGCTTTGTGGGGATTTGTGTGTTGAGGGTAAGGTGGGGAGGTGGGAAGAGGAAGGTGAGGGTGAGGGTGGGGAGGGAATAGGGAGGAGATGGTAGGAATTTGTGTACTGAGGGGGGTTTTGAGAAATGGACGAGGCGGGAATGCGGCGTGTCAGGGGCGGGAAAGCAAGTAGGGCAGATAGGTATTGTTGTCGGTTTCGAGGAACGTACAAAGTCGTGCAAGCTACAATATTCTCGAACTTCGACTTCGGCGTTTGATCACGGCTGGTATGCTGACGGACAAGACGGTAGGTGGAAACGTTGGTGTAGATTTTGCTTTTGCGAGATATGTACAGATGCAAGAGTCGCAGATCAAATATCGCTAGTCGAGTAAATCCAAAAACAGAGGGTCTTACGAGGAGATCAACTTCTCCGTCGCTTCTAGTAGGATGTCCGCTATGCAGCTCGTTAGTACACTTATTTCTCAACCTCAAAGACCGTAGGGAGGGAAAAACTCACCATGATGCCTCTGGAAAATCAGCATCGGCCTCAGCCTCACCGCCCTCTCCCCACTCCCCCCAATATTCACTCCCTGCCCCTTGGCCTTCTTCAAAAACTCGTCCCTCCTCGGGCTATCCCACGCAATAAACGTGCCCTGTCCCTTTCCTCTCAGATTCTGAATTTCATGTGGGTACTGCTGCGCCAATCTCTCCAACCCACTGTACAAATACTCGCCCACCTGCGCTGTATTCTCGACCAAGTTGAGGCGCTCGATTTCCTGGATGATAGCTCGGAAGAGGATGGCGCGCGCGGGGTCGCCCATCCAGGTGTTGAACTGGCGGTAAGGCTTGTTGGGGCGGAGATCGGGGTTGCCAAAGTAGTAGCCGGCGGTCTGGGCTTTCTTGGAGAAGGTGACCATATCTGGGGGCTCGGCCATGTTCCAATGCTCATGAGCCCAGAATTTGCCGGTGGCGCCGACGCCGGTCTGGACTTCGTCGACGATGAAGAGAACATTGTGGCGTCTTGTAATCTCGCGTAGACCGCGGAAGAAAGCTGGAGAGGCGTGGTTGTCGCCACCTTCGGACTGGGCGGGTTCGACAACGACAGCGCAGACCGGGTTGTGGAAGTTCTTGATGAGATCTTCTGTTTCGGCAAGGCAGCGTGCTTCTTCGGCCATGTTCTCTTGGGCAAATTCATGGAGGGGGTACTTGAGGTGGGGGAACGAGGCTTGAGGCCAATCGAAGGCGGGAATGTCGAGTTTGTGGATTGGTTTGCTGCGGGTGGTGGAGAGACTACCGAAGAGGCGGCCGTGGAAGGCGGAGCGGAAGGACATAATTGAGAGTTGAGGGGAGCCGGGGGATTGATTGTTCATTGCGGAGGAAATGTCTTCGGCGCTGAACTCCGCGTCTGGGCGGCCACCACGTTCTTGCATTCGGCGCCACATGAAGGCGGCCTTATATGCGGTTTCGTTAGCGTCGGAGCCGGCCATGGCTGTGAAGACCTGGTTCAGGCCTTTGGGTGCCACTTTGAGGATTCCAGTCTCGAGGATGGATGCCCAGTCATGCTGTGGGAAGTTGCCTAGCGCCGGGCGGTTGATAATGGCGCTGGCCATCTCTGGTGATGTTGCTGCTGCAAGCAAAGTCGGGTTGCTGTAGCCCACCGGAATAGAAGCGATCTGGGCGTATACATCCAACAGGACGTTGCCATCCAGATCAGCAATATAGTTTCCAAAGCTGTTTTGATAGTTGGCAATCATGTTCAGACTCCTCGTGTCGAACACTCTGTCCAAATCCTCAATCGCCTTCTTGCTTATTGGCCCAGGGATTGCTGTCCGTACCGTTGGTGCATGGGGCTCATTTGGGAAAAGTGGTTCTTCGTGATTCGATGCATCAGGCATCATCGCGGTTGCAGCATTGGCTGCGGGTCTGGCGGTGGTCGTGACTGAACGGGGTGCGAAGCACCGCGTAGCACTGAGTCGAGTAAGAGGGCGGAGGCGGGACGTTGTTCGGAGAAGAGATGCCATATTGCCCGAGAACAAGGGGTTCAAGACTCTTTGATCGTCGACGAGATAGGTGCCACTTGGGTGCTTTAATTGAATTTTGGAGCCAGTGGGCAGTAAGAAGCCCTCCAGCAAATTGTGTTGATAAGATGCGGGGTTAACCCTCAACAGTGATGAGTGAATAGAAGGCTGTCTTTCGATATATCGCCGGTCAATCCAAGTTCGTTATCCAGTGGAAGCACAAATCGCGTTTGCTTCAAGCGAGTATGTTGTTCGACACTTCTCCAAGTGTTGGTGGTGTTGGTGGTGTTGGTGTTGGAGACGGAGAGGATTGGAGGGGCAGAACTTGAAATCCGGGGATTATTTCAAACTTAACCGGCTTTTTGGCCACGCGAATTCGCCACCCGATCTAGTGCTAATGAAGCAAGTCCAACCTTTCATGGTACTGTAATCGCTTTCACGGTTGAGTTGCCAGTCACTTCACTTGGGATACGTAGATAGTAGATACCATATGCATTGTTTATCTTGTCTTGTAAGTTCCTCGGTCAATGCAAGCTGTATGACTACTAAAGTGCTGCGTAGTGCAGCATGAATCGCCGTCACGGTTGAAGTCGCCGTTCCCAGAAGCTAATGCTCTTGTGTCTCCTCCACGAGACACCCACCCTCCACTCTCTACCGTAAGGTACTTATATTACAAAGTTCACGCCACATCGTGCACTTGAAGCTGCTGCACCCGTACCAAATTGACTCCGGCGAATGATCGCCCTCGCTCGCTGTCCCGTTCGCTATCAGATTCCATCGGTGTCACATCAGATGCGTTGACCAGACTCGGGCTTGGAACGCTGTCCGACATATCCGTTACAACGCTCTCCCTGCTTCGGGCGACATCAAAGCTCTCCGCTAGTTGTCGTGGGCCTACGTCGTCCATCATTGAGTCCTTGAAGGGAGTTTGACCTTCCTCTGGACTGACGTTATTCGAGGCTTGCTCAAAATTGCCATGTGCTCGGGTTTCCACGCTGTCCATCATCATCTCGTCCGCTGAGGCAGCAAGCTTTGAAGGTGTAGCTTGATCTGAAGAAGTAGCTTCGCCCGGTGGCGGCGGCGGTGGAGGCGGAAAGGGCGGCGTTGCTGATCTGGGACGTTTGCTCGGCGTTGCTTCATCATCATCATCATCGCCCAAGTTAACACTATTGGAATCGTTGTCGTTTCCTCTCTTTCGCTTGAGACCTTCGCCGTTGGTCATCTGGTCCGTTGGCGTGGCTGGGTTTGTAAGATCCTCTCTCTCCTTTTCGGGATCATCTTCTGACATTTCCATGCCCTTTTCTCCATCACTCTCATTGGGCTCCTTCTTGAGTGTTGGCGTAATTACTCGAGTAGGCGATGCTGCTATCTCGCCTTCTTTGTCTTTCGGCTCCACCTTTTTCTTTTCATATTCGATTTGCTTGGCGACAGCTTTGTCGAAGAACTCTTTAGCAAACTTCTTCACGTGCTTCTCTTGCCTAGATGAAATCTGAGTAGGATCTTCGACGCGGTGATTCTTGAAATCCGAGTTCACAAGCTTTTTTGAAAGCTACAGGAGATGAAAAGTCAGCACTAGTTTTCGCCCCTTTTTCTCTTGATCAATAGCGGACATACCTCTTTCGCAAGTCGCTTCAGTTCTTCCTTAGGCAGTTTTGACTTGAATTTGTCCACTACATGCTTAATGTGCGGGAATAGCTAGGCCTTTGTCAGTCCTTTAGGCTAAAATTGACTATAAAGGTCACTCTCACAGTGTTTTCGTAGAGTTTCTTTTGTTTGTCTTCGCTATATGTCCTCCACTTGTCTTTACCGCCCTTGTGTTCCTTTTTCGACTGAGCAGATACTGGCTGTGGGGTCGTTGAGGCAGATGCCGTAGCTTTTGGAGTGTTTGCTTTGCCGTTGGTGATTTGGTTGATGATGTCCTCTAAAGCTTTGTTTCCTGGAACTGCCTTGGGAGGAGGTGGTGGCGGCGCTTGCGCTTGCGCTGCTGGCATCGTGGGTCTAGTCCATGTACTTGCACCTGTCGCATTGTAGTAATAGGTACTGCCCCCAGATGTGGCCGAGAACCAGCCAGGAGGTAAAGCGTTGTAAGGTCTAGGTCTATAGGGAGGCCGTGGGGTATTGTAGAAAGAGGTATTTCGTTGCGAAACGATGCCACGAGGAACACTTGGTGCTGCCGGGCCTCGAGGGGCGTCAATAGACTTGGATCTTGACCTAGATTTTGATCGTGATCGTGACCTCGAGCGCCCTTTTCGTTCTCTGTGACTAGAATCCCGTCGAGCGAGACGGTCAGGTTTGTCCGGAACGGCGGTACCGTTGACCTCGCGCTTTCGGCGAGGTATCCGATAACCTACTTCAAGAGTACTCCACTCTATTAGAAGAGCTTCCGCCTGTGATTGGACTCGCTCATCGCCACAACCCTTTAAGCTCTCGACGGTAGTTTCGATTTTCGAATCGCTGATCTTATTCCGTGTCAGACGGGGGAATTGTATAAGGATATTCAGGATCTGTAGGACGACATTTGGGTCCTCCTTCCATAGACTCAAGGTTGAATTGAGGATCTGATAACCGTGCATTTTGACAACTCGATTGCGGACTCGTTCATCGTCGCAATGTTGTATTCGACCGAGCAGCTTGACAGCGATCCACTTTTCTTTACATTGCATGAGGGTAGCCATGACTTTGGTGACACCATCTTCATCCAAAGACTTGGGCTGAACATTGTTGACGTATTCCTCGTCATCTTCTCCGACCTTTTTCTTGCGAGGCTTTTTTGCGACAGCAGTGTCCCATCCGTCACCATCGTTGATACCAAGAGCTTCAATTGTAAGATTTGACAACTTGGTTGCCCGTTCAGTCTGAGTCTTGCCACCAATGAAGCCTGTGCAGTTTGGTTCACCACAGTAGCAAGGCTGTGGGTCGGCTCCATAACGGTCGACGTTGTAATTGAAAACCAATTCTTCGCCAGATTTTATGTTCCGCTCGGCAAATATTCCCATGCGAAGTTTATCACCCACCACCCACTTATCCACGTAACAGTTCGGATTGCAAGAATGATTGCAGAATCTGCCCAGGTTCCCTTTTTTCGTTGCGTCAACAAATTCGCCTTTGGTAAGGGACATGAAATAGAAATGCTTAATGCCCTCTTCGTCATATTGTACCATGCGGCGGCGAAATTGGGCCTCACCAATGACTTCCCCAATGTATTCAAATATGAAATCATTAGGATGTAGGTCAGTGTCAGCTCGTAAACCGTAGCCCTTCTTCTCTGTTGTTATGACGGACACAGATGCAAATTGCTGTCGCTGGAATCGTTGGTTTTGACAGTCGGGGCCGCACCCACAATCACCGAAACACTCAATCTTTGTCGCACGGTTGATACAGTCAGAGTCTTCCCCGCATGCCAGGTTAACTTTGGTCGAAGCATCTGTAGTACCACATCAGGTTCTCAGTCAAGCAGGAGATCAATGTCTAAATGAACTTACCCCACTCATCCGCACAATCGCAGTCCATAGCATGTTCCGTAGAGCCAATAGACTTGTTTGAGTAGGCGCACTCTAGAATCACTTGAAAGCTGCTCTTGGCCTCATCTGTGTGATTAGGATAATCATCAAATAATGGTGCAGGTCTAGACGTGATCTTCTGGGACGAGCTTCGTGAGAGCTTGGGAGGCTTGCCCGGCTCTAGCTTTACAGTAATATCACCACCAATTGTCTCTTCCTTCTTTTCTGAATCCATGTCAGGCGACTGTGCTGAGGTCGTCGATTTCACCGGAGACGATGAAGAAGACTTCAGGGTGAGACTTCTGGGCGTGTTGGTGCCGCCCGTGCTTGATTCTTCCTTGATATCTCCTGCCCTTGTTCTCCCTCGCACCTCCTCCGACCGACTCCCATTTTTCATCTTTACCTCTTAAATATCAGCTCCCACGGTTTTAGACTTCTTTCGTCGTTCGTTGTGCACCGTAATGGGTTGGTATTGGTTGAGAGTGGAGTAAGAATGCGTGGTCAGAACTGTAAGTGGTCTACAGGAAGATGTGAATTTAGCGATGGATGAGCCCGCCCCAACAAGTCACTACGCATGACCCTCTAAGCTACTCCATTGCCAGTCGCACAACCTGTAGGTAGCGGCCAGTTTATGAGGTCTGCTGCTTTGTTCTGGGGATTTTTTGCAGATGCAGTTGGTTGTTGTAGTCTTTCACCCGCGGGGAACGGGACTGGGTGGTGATCGAGGATGATGTTGGAGGATGACGGGACAGGTGTTGAGGGGTTGTCATTAAGGGTTATCGCAGGAATTGCAGGAGATAACAATCTAGTAGAGAACGAATAGTGAAGCTCTGCAACGAGATTTGAAAAGCAGAGAAACCTCAAGGGGGCTTCCGCAACATGTGCTAAGGCGCGCTCTGTTCGATAATGAACGTCTTTGAAAACGGCGCACAACCAGGGGCAAGTTGTCAGCAAGCTCGACGATAAGCAGGATCATCACCTAGGTCTCTGGATGGCTTCGATTGATGTCAGGGTGGGATTCGTAGGATGGTAAGTCACTTTGCGCCCTTCGGCTCGTCAGATTCAAAGGTTCACCTCTCTCTCGGCAAATCCCGAACCATCACACTTGAGTCTCCCCTCGCTCGTACGGCAAAGCAAACATTCTTCTTAAAGTCCTGATAAATATCTAAGATACAATGAAGGCACCCCAAGCGCCGATCGAAGAACATTGGACGCACATGGCCCATAGAATCAATCGCAAGCAGACGACGCAAAGAATTCTGACCGAAGTGGAATTGCGGTGTGTGAGGGGCTGCTTCATTTGAGTAAAGTACCTACATAGTGTTACATGAAAGGGGCTTCTCGGGGCGACCAACAGTTGAAGATGGCACTCTCATCATATGCAAGCCTTCAGATCTTCTAAATCGTCGACCTCCAAAGAGCCTCTCTCACGGAGTCTGGCCAACTAAGGCAGTCCGCTAGTCATGGGAAATGGCTTCGATGACCGACGTGGCATGATGAGTTGTCCCCTGCCTAAACAATGAGCGCACAACAGAGCAAAGGATTATATAGCCCGGCGTAAGGTAGGAAATAGTTGAGAGCATATCAATGCCGAAATCGTCCGCACAACCGTGATACACTCGTCGCTACCATAATTCTGAATGTGCCGGCCCTGTGGTGGTGTAGGTTTTACATCCGAGAGCAGACAATGAACAACAGGGAAAGGTGATGGACAGCTCTGATTGGCTCCGAGACGTTGGCCAGTAGGAAGGCGAGTTGAAGGTATTGGCAGCTGAAAACCAAATCGCATTAGGGCAAGAACACCTGATCTTCCAAGTTCTGCTTATCATGTTCGCTAGAAAAGGAGGACACGATAAGTAATGTGCCGCCCTCAGCGGGTGTGTTCTTGAAAGGTGGACTGATGGCGGAGATTATATGAATAGAAATGGTGGAATCCCCCCCCAGGCGGGCCCTTAAGCTACTAAAGCTCGCATTGTGCAGCATCTTCCCAGGTGTTGCTTAATTATACCTATTTCCCGGCACTCATAAACAACAATATTTCGCTTTTTCCTTGTTTCATTTCTACCTCCATTCTCTTCTCTTCTTTCTGGCCCTCAGCCTTTCCTGAGAACAGATTCTTTTCAGCCCGTCATGGGCCCCTAACCGCAACTCTCGTTTCTTGCACACTCGTTACGCGTTTTTTCGGGTGATACGCAAGTAATTCATTCAAGCCAAATAGCAACTTTTAATATCTATTCGCCGGGCATTTGACAGGCTGCCACGTTTTGTTGGTATTTATTGCCGCCGCACGCGCAGTTACTTGATTCCCTAGTTCAGGCCGCTGTAATTGCGAAATGCCCACAGGTGAGCCGCCGTTCAGCGAGGACGAACAGGTATGTCATACTCACTCTCCAGCTACCTCGCTACGGAAAGCCGCTCACAGCCTGGTTGCGGTCGAATCATTGGGGGCAATGAAAGGCTGAATCTAACAAATCACTGTGGTAGCGCTACTTTCTCGCCGAGATCCTCAAGAAGTCTCCGTTAGCACCGCTTCACCTTGCGAAGTTTATTGAAGATGCCGGCATTACACCAAGCTGGAATCAGATGGCTTTACCTCTAGGTGCGAAGATCCTTCCTCATCCAGCGGACTACTTTCCTGCAGTGCAGCTGGATGGGAGCACTCGCTGTTGGGGCTTGCTCTTTTACCAGAAGGTCCATTTTGGAAGCAGTGCGTGAGCTGACCCTGCTCTAATTAGGACGATCTGTTGCGGCATGCGCAGAGACCTTTGAACTCCTCCGTGCACGTTTGGTGTCTGGTTACCCTGCTTCATACCAGCCTGCAGGTCGACCAGATTACCAAGCTCCACCTCCGAAGCCAAAGAAGCGTCCAGTGCCTAGCTCCGACGTGTCCACAACAGCGGATCGTACGATTCAGCCCCGCGTCTCGAGCTTCGCTGCAGTCAACGATCCAAATGACCATCCAGCGTTCCCATCGACCCCAGCAAGTACAGGCGAGCCGCCGCCAAACAAGAAGAAGCGTGGACGGCCAAGCAAAGCAGAACATGAGATCCGAGCCGTTGAAGCTGCTGCAAGAGGAGAGCCTTACCCACCCCCGAAGAAAACCAGGACCCCAAGACATTCCGCCGAAGGCGCAGCACCGACGGCCAATATATTTACGCCAATTCTGGCTGGACCTGGTGGAGTAGGAGAGAGCTCTACAGGCAGAAAGCCTGCACGCCCAAAGAGGCCAAAGCAGGCAGCAGCGAGGAACCCGTCGCTCGAGGCAACTGCGCACGCTGCAGATCAGATGCGAACGGAAATTGGGGAAGATATTGGGAGCACTGTTCCAGAGACCCAACCTCCTACTCAGCTAGGACCGGGGAACTTGATTATTGAACTGCAGGAGCATGCAGCAATTTCTGAGCCTGCCGGACCTGTTGAGCCTGAAGCTATGGATACTGGCGAAAGCGGTGGTGCTTCTACACAACAAAATGAACAGCAACAAGGACATCAGTGGGAGCAGCAACCGGAACGGCAACTAGCAACCGGGTATAGGGTTCACGAGACACATCAGCAACCACCTACGGCCTGATAATGGTAAAAGAGGAGGATTCACGAAACACTTCGATGACTGATTTACGATACCATGGACTACGTACGCATGGAATTTATGTGGTGGCCATTGTCCTGCAGTTTCAAGCGTTCTTCTTAAAAGTTCTTTGCACGCACGCACTCATGAGCGCTCAGCATAGTCGGTGGTTTTTATCCCTTGAAACATTGAGCGAGGCACACATTGGTTCTCTACTCCTTATGGCTTTCTTTGGTGGTCTGGTTACGTTACATCGTGAGGGGCCAGCACCAGCATGATAATGCCTTCTACATTTCTCTGATATGTCTTTAGTAATCGTCAGTACTCCAGTTCAACGACGTCTCAGATTTCGAGCTATTGATGCACAACGCATTTCTTTTTATTTTCGGGGCCATGCTCTTGCATGTTATACCAGTGGAAGTGGATAGGACTTTCTTTGCCGTAATAACTAGAACATGCCACATGCATTCTCAGTGTACCATAGCTTATAAAAGCAGATACTTCAAACAAAAACGACGGTGACGAGATAGGATCTCGGATATGTGGGGCCTTCCGATAATACCAAAATCCACAAGGTATCCCAAAGACCCTCAACCCCGATCTGTTGTAGAGTCAGATATATAATCCGGAAGCTGCGGCTTTACCGATAACCGGCCGAAAATACTGGTAGTCAAATTCACCAGCCTTGGAGACTTTCGGATTTTGAGGCGGTTTATGAAAAGGGTGCAGAACAGACCCGGCCATTACCAGCAAAAGCATTCGCAGTCCGAAGCACCAGATTAGGTCTTCTGTTACCCTTCAAAGGTCACATGCGATGTGTAATCGTCATGAATGGTGTTACATTTCCTGAAAGCGACCTCCACTTCGGGTATCCTCTTTTGATCAACCCATCAACGCCACCGGAGCGCCATGCCAGAAAGCTATCCTGCTGTAATGCAATAGACCTAGGCCAGAAATCCCAGATCCAGCCCTCACGCTTCTTCTTCAGTAGCAGTCCCATCTCGCCTGAACCTTGTTCAGTGCTGTCGACATACACAGTCATCTAGGCACAACACTTACGGAATATATCTTCCACCAGCATCCTCAATGTTAGCTATCACCTCTTCAGGCAACTACGAATTCGCAGTGGAGTTAGCTATGCTATCGAAAATAAAACCCCCGCGCATCCAGATCTGGATCACCAAGATTTGGGTCGGGCTCGTCTTCCGCCTCTCGCCCAACCACAGCAAGACCCAGCACTTACAATTCCAACAACCTTTACAGCATAGACCCCACTAACATAGCCTCCCAGCCGCTGCCATCTTGCGATCCAGCTTCTGGCCGGATCCTGTACAGTAATGAGTCCTTCAAAGACTTGCGACGTGCATTCTTGTACCGTGTCCGGGTGGTTCGTGAGGTCGAGGAAGGATTCGCAATTGGGGCAACCTTCACGGATGAAACGCTGGATCAAGTCAGGTGATTAGCTTCCGAATGATAGAGAGATGCAAGAGAGGATCGAGGACTGAAACCACCAGGGGAATTTGCATCGAGGTGGGGGACGTACACCCAAAGTCTGGACAATAGAGCAGACCATACAAGCCCGCAGGTAGCGTGCTTGGTTTCCCGGGACAAAGTTGGAGGTCATGGTGATTCCAAGACTCTGATCAAATCAAGTTTGTCTTCAGATCAGACGTTGTTTTGTCGAATCAGTGTTGACGACCGAGGAGCGAATCGGTTCTGTTCCATGGTTCTGCGTAGGGCCTAGCGCCGGATGATCGACAACGGGGTGTCCAAACGATCCAGAAGAATCTCCAAGAATCTCTCATAGGCCATTATTCCATCTCTTAGATATATGACCACAACATCTACTCCACACTGTCGTTCAACGCTGTATTTTTGGATCAAGAGGTCACTGAATTTGCATATCTCATCTTCATCCTAATATGCCCTCTACTGAAGATGCCCTTGCTCTTAAGAAAAAGGGCAACGAGGCCGTTGCCTCCCATGATTGGTTGAAAGCCATAGAGTTTTACTCGCAAGCTATAGACTTGAATGATAAAGATGCCACTTTCTACTGCAACAGAGCTCAAGTTAGTGTACCTTTCGACTGGTCTATTCGGTTTTTAGTCATGCCACTGACATGCTGGTAAATATAGGCGAATATAAAGCTCGAGTCGTACGGTTACGCCGTCGCTGATACCTCGAAAGCTATAGAGCTAGATCCATCTTATGTCAAAGTGAGCTACGAGTTTGCAAAAGCTCCAGAGGGTTTTCTAATACACCTGCAGGCATATTACAGGAGAGCTGTTGCCAACACTGCGATATTAAATTCCAGAGAAGCCCTAAAGGATTTCAAGACTGTCGTGAAGAAAGAGCCCAACAACAAAGATGCCAAACTAAAGTTAGCTGAATGTGAGAAAATAGTACGGAGGGTGGAGTTCTTAAGGGCAATAGAAGTAGGGGATGAGCCATCCGCATTCGAAGGACTCGACATCGATTCAATAGCGGTCGAGGATACCTATGATGGGCACAAGCTGGGCCACGAGATGACACAAGAATTCGTTGACGACATGATAAAAAGATTCAAGGACGGGAAGAAGCTTCACCGCAAATACGTCTACCAAATAATCGCTGCTGTCAAGAAAATTGTGTACGATGAACCTACGATGGTTGAGATGGAAATTGCAAAGGGACACAGTCTAACAGTATGCGGCGACACACACGGGCAGTTCTTTGATCTCCTCGAAATATTTAGACTCAATGGCTTCCCTACGGACTCACATTACTACCTCTTCAACGGCGATTTCGTGGATCGAGGTTCTTGGTCCACGGAAATTGCACTACTCCTCTACGCATACAAATGGCTAAATCCCAATTCTTTCTTTCTAAATCGTGGCAATCACGAAACAGACGACATGAACAGAGTCTACGGCTTCGAAGGCGAATGCAAAGCCAAATACACAGAGAAGGTGTTCAAGCTGTTTTCTGAGTCGTTCTCTGCTTTACCTCTTGCGACTCTGGTCGGCAAAAAGTACCTTACGCTCCACGGTGGTCTATTCTCAGACGATAAAACCTCGCTAGACGACATTAGGAAATTGAACAGGCATCAGCAGAGACAGCCTGGACAGCAAGGCCTGATGATGGAGATGCTGTGGACAGATCCGCAGACCATGCCCGGTAGAGGTCCAAGCAAGAGAGGTGTCGGTCTGCAATTTGGGCCGGATGTCACGAAGAGATTTTGCGAGGCCAACGGCTTGGAAGCTATAATCCGAAGTCATGAAGTGCGGATGGAGGGATATGAGGTGGAACATGGCGGCCGTTGTGTCACTGGTAAATTTCTCGGAACTCTAACAATTGGAAGAATACTAAAATTCTCGAAGTCTTCTCAGCACCCAAATATTGTGACAGCACGGAGAACAAGGGCGCCTACATCAACATCGGCCCGGAATTGAAGCTCGACTTTCACAAGTTCGACGCTGTCCCACATCCTGACATAAAACCCATGGTGAGCCGTCCCTTCCTCCCTTCGTACCATCATGGCTGACATTTCTCACCACCGCAGGCGTATGCGCAGAACTCCCTCACGTCCATGATGTAGCCCATGTCTATCTCTAGCAACACGAAATCGATATCTAAAATCCATGTAAATTAGCGACATCTGTTCATTGAAGTGGCGTATCTTCCCTGGGAGGAGCTTAGATTTACAGATTTTTTTTAGCGGGGCTTCCAATGATTATTTTACATATCTTGTACATTAGACCAATGATCACGAATACCCCTATCCTCTCCATCGCCGTGCCATCATCACACTCCATAGAAGTCATACATTAGGAATAGAAGCGAGCCAGTCTCGGCTTCCACAGCAAATCTTCCGCAGCCACGAGTCCCTGGAACGATACTTTGCTGTTGCCAAGCTCGAAAAAATCCATAAAGTGTCCACTGGGAGGGATCTCGCCAGCCTTGCCCCCACTGCCCCTACCGTCAGCAAACCCATCCGATCCAATCCAGCACAACTACCCACCTGCGCCAACCCTATCCCCCGTCATACAGTAAAACCCCCTTTACCCACCCCCTTTCCCACCAATCCTCAAACCACCCATCCCCCCTCTTCAACCCCCCCAAACGCTCCTCTCCCCACCCCCCACCCCCACAACCCCACCCACCCACTCCCCCCTCCCCGCCACCCTCCACCCGCCAGCCGCACCACCAATCGCGCCCACTACGGCTCTCGCATCTTGCCTAAACCCCCCAACCCCCATACCGGAATAATCAGCCCTTCCATTCCCTCACCCCTCACTTCTCCGCCAAGTCTCCCCTCTCCCACGAAGCTTTTAAATCATGGTAGAGTAGCGTAAACACACATACCTAGGCACCCGTACCCAAACGTCGCTGTTTTCGATCTTGAGAATGTCGATGGGGATTCCTGCGCCGGTTTCGCCGAGGAAGCGGATGAGGGCTGTGGTTAGGTACGTGCGGGCTGTTAGGGAGTCGAGGGGGGGTTGGGAGGAGGAGGAGGAGGAGGAGGCGATTTGGGGGGCGGGGTTGGAGGAGGGGAGGGAGAGGTGGAGGTAGGTGTGGGGGGAGGAGAGGGTGAGGGTGGGGGAGTTGTTGGGCATGGGTGGCGTGTGGTGTGTGGGGGTGGTGGAGTGGAAAGTGGGAAGTGGAGTGGATGGGACGGGTTGGGGGACGGGTGGGATGATGGGGGGGCGGAACGGGTTCCGGGTTGGTACTTCATGGCATGGTATCAGATAATTGAGATCTTTGAGAGATATCTCATTTAAACTGTAGATGACTTCTGAAGTTTCATGCAGGAGTCTACACTCTATATAAGGAAAAACTGCAGTTTGGCTAGTCATAAAATCTTAGGAGTAACCTACCTTCCAGAATTGCACCCTGTCGAATTTCCTATGCGGCAGCTATCGAACCAGCGCGGCTACGCGCGTTATCCTCACCAGACCTGAGCGCAATCGTCTTCTGCTTCGCCCACTGCTCGGCGCTCAGATTGAGCATCACCTCCCCTTGCTCTGCAGCTGGTATTAAATCACTACCTCCCAACGCGTTCATGAGGGTTTTGAGCTCCGGCTTCGCGAAAAATCCCAATGGGAACCGCACTTCCTTGGCCTGATCCCCTGGCGCATAAGTGGCGCGGTTGATGTTGCGCCGCAGCAGGCTCTTAGTTAATTGCACCATCGAGTCGCCCATGTTGATTATCACCCAGCCGGGCTCGGGTTTCACGCCCCGCCAGGCCTTCTTCTCGGCGGCGTCTGCTTCCGACCCGGGGGTAAGGATTTGGAGTCCGCCGATTACGTTGAAGTGAACATTGATGCTGCCGATGTCTGTGTAGTGGATGAGGGCGGTTCCACAGTTATTGAAAGCTTGGGGTTTAATTTAGGAGGCGCACTTGGCTTCATTTTGAGATTTGGGGGCTGTGGATGGATGAGAGGGTGCTGGGGGGGAGGTGAAGTTGAGTGCTGAGAGGAGTGTGAATGAGGCCAACGATTAAGCGGACAGAGTTGATGTGTGATTTGATGGCTGATCTGTTGTTTAATACTGATGATGGGGCGTCGACAGGAGTGAGTGTCCTAAGATGTCGTCTTCGCTAATGTTTTAGAGCTCGTAGCAGTCGGGCGTTCCCTTACTGCCTACTCTGCCCGCGACTTCTCCCTTATATCTTTTTATTCTCGCTAGTTGGTGACTTTGCATTTTCGGGGCGAGTCTACCTGAACAACGGGGCAGGTTGTAAGGTACCCATTGATTGGCGCTCCAAGCTTATAAGAGTACTATGTCTTCTTTCCCGGTTCGAGGTCGAACAGATCTGCGCTGAGATTACGTAGCCCATGGACGTCTTCCAGCAGGTGTTGGCCGCGGTCGTTGTCTTGAAGGTACGAATTCGGTACTTCGACACGATTGATACAAACAGGTACGACAGACAATCTTGACAATTCAATAATTGCTCGAATGCATTTTTGTACAAGCTGTCTTGAACATGAAATGTATGCATAAAGCCATGCAGTCAGATAGATAATAAGATACAGGGAGAAAGTATGTGCTGTATGGAGTAAGGTTTTCAAATATTGAGGTCGAGTCAAAAGAAGTTAGGTAATTTATTTCAGGTAGTAAATTATGCAAGATTGTGTTTCTAGCACTTCTTCATTCGATACTTCTCTATGCATTTATTGCCATCGGTACTTCTTCCTTCTAATTTTCTCTCACCACCCATTTTGCAACTCAGTGGGTGTCGCTTTTCCGCCTCAAATTTCGGCAACTCGACGACTTCGACCATATAGCCGCCATGTTTCCATCTCGAGTTCTTTAGCTCGGGATTCTTGCACTTGGCCTGCTTTTGATTGCGATCGCCGTTCTTCGATGTCATCATCAGATAGCGTTCACTTCCTCGTAAGAATTATCCTGGAGAGCGAGCTGAACGGTGGAATGCCTGTTGAGCTAAGAGAGGAGTAGAAATCGGCCTCGTTCCATTTCTTCACCCATCCCTCAACTCATTCAGAATCATCATCAACGGCCCCACACCATCCCAAACCTTCTGCAACTCACTCATCGTCATCTTCCTCAACACATAAGCCGAAACATCGTGCGGTTCTCTACTCTCACACCTTCCGATCCCCACGCCGATTCTCGCAAAACCCATACCTCCCAGACTACTTACGCAGCTCTTGATTCCGTTGTGACCCTTTGGACTGCCTCCTTGCCTCAATTTGATTTTTCCCAAAGGGCTTTCTAGCTCATCATGGACGATTACTAGTCTTGCCGCGTTGCGGTCTTCATTTGAGGGCAGAGTGCGGAGCCATGATTTCCAAGCAGAGGCGACATTTTTGCCGCTGACGTTCATGAGACTGGGTGATTGCCATAAGACATATTGATCGCCAGAGGAGAAGAGACCGTTGGCAAGAGGTCGATTTTTTGAAAACGGGGGATAAGCAAGGGTTTCGCGGAGCGAGTTGAGGAGGGTGTGGCCGGCGGAGTGGAGAGTATTGGTGTAAGCTGGCGATGGGTTGCCGATGGAGGCGATGAAGAGAGGGCGGCGGAGCATGGAACGGAGGATTCCCGGTACTTGTAATTATATTGCAAAGGCCGTAAGACGTGGTTGTACAAGAAGAAGCTACTAATACAAGGACTAAAGTACTGTTACACAAAGAACGGTGGTGCAGGAGGAAGGGTCTTGTGTATGAAAGTGGATTTGAGTTGACGTGCATGAGGAATTTTGTTGAAAAGAGAGATTCGCTCCGTCTCCAGATTGGTAAGCATCACTAGCGTGTGGATACCGTTTACTACCACCCCTCCCCTTTCCGCGGCCGTGCTCTCTCCTTCGACCTCCGAATTGATATCCATCGCAGTGGGTAAAAGAATGCGTGATGAAACGCTGTATAACTGTTCCGGCGCTATTGGAAATCGAAAAGAATGTGATATTAATGCTCCTAGTCAATACGATAATTCAATATTGAGAGAATAAGATCAGTGGCAAACCCTCAGGTGGATTGGGGTGGACCGAGTCAAACACAACGGCAATCAGACATCACGTGTGCTTTAGGATCATACCAAACTTCATCATGTCAGCTTCCCGTGCCTTCTCCCTTGAGAGGCGCCTTTTCAACCCAGACCTCTACTCCCGGCTCGTCAGTCTGTGGTTCGAAGGCTTACACATCAAGGCCAGCGCCCCTCAAGAAGAGCAAATGTCCCGCTGGTTCGGGCTCGGCGCCAGCGAGACCGCTCGTACTACCTTTGATGAGCAGTGTCAATCCAGTTTCCAAAGCGCTCTGTTCTCGATTAGCCCTGATAAGCTACCATTACCAGCTTTCACGAACGTGGACACAGATCGTAAATACTATGCTGATATTGCATCTCCGTTCGTCGGCCAGTTCAGCAGAGAAGACTGTGGGCCAGAAAACCATCAAGCGGCCCTGGGGTTGATATTACTCCTGGACCAGATCCCGCGCAACATCTTTCGAGATAAGCAGGCGATTGTTTATGGCCACTACGACCGCATTTCTCGTGCCGTCTTCCAGGAAATTTATGCCCGAGGCTTGGATAAACATGAGCAGTACATCCACTCGCCGCCATGGCGGGTGTGGTTCTATATGCCGTTGATGCATTCTGAGTCGATTGAAGATCATCAGATGCTTGGTCGAGAATTCGAAGATCTCAAATCCACGGCTGAAGAAATGAAAGATAAAGCGGCCATGGAATATATGGCTCTGACTTTGGGTTTTGAAAAGAAGCACCATGACCTATTGCTCGAATTCGGAAGGTATCCTTACAGGAACAAGGTACTTGGGCGGCAGACTACTGCTAAAGAGCTCGACTGGCTAAATTTTGGTGGAGACACTTTTGGCGCATAGTATCTAAGTCTCCATTTCCCAAAAAAAAACCCCAAAAAAAACCCCCAAAAAAAGCGGACTGATGCGTGAACACTATTTTCTTCTTAGCACCGACAACCTCTTCAGTTGCGTAAAGCTCTTCCCGCTCCAGGTCCAAGGCTGCTCCTTTTACCAGGTACAGCTAATCCATATGCGCTCGTTATTACAGAGCAATAGCCAAGATGTTACAACGTGGCTTAGTGGCTCCCGCGGAGGTGATTAACAAAATGTTACAGAAGGTGGAGGACATCGAGGAGAATGCAGGGTTGTGGGGGGTTGAAGTACGACGAAGCAGAGCTATAGGGAGAAGTAGATATGGGGGTTAAATCCGGGGAAACGACGCTGATTTGATGGAGGTGAGCAGATAGAGGAATCTTAGTTCGAGGTTCTAGAATCTGAGGTCTTTCCTTATCTATTAAAATTCGCAGTCAAGGATCATTCGCGCCTAAGGAGAGAGTATCCTTCTAAGATTGCTCTGGAAATTCGGTCTCATGAAGTCGAAAGCAGCCAAACTCATCTACTAGAATTCGCTAGAACACCAAATCGAAATAATACTGCTTAGTCACTCAGTCGAAACCCACCCCCCACAATCCCTCCCCACCACATCTGACCACCACCCCAACAATGGGTAAAGCCAAAAAACAAAAGCCGCAAAAGACCCGCTTCAAACCCTTCACGAAAGAAGCCAAGCCCAAAGCCTCCAAAAAAGCCCCGCAGACCCAAGCCCCAACCATCCCCTTCGAACCCGGCCACCGCATCCTCCTCGTCGGCGAAGGCAAAGCCCCCCACACCAGACCAGAGCATCCAACCCATGACTGATAAACCTCTAGGCGACTTCTCCTTCGCCAAATCCCTCCTGAACCACCACGGCTGCTCTTCCCTCCTTGCAACCTGCTACGACAGCCCAACGGCGCTGCTGGATAAATACCCGCAAGCAGCTTCTCACATCGAGGCAATCGAGGCGGAAGAAGACACAAAGGTGCTGTACGGAATTGATGCGACGAAGTTGGATAAGGGAGGGAAAGAAGTTAGGAGGGGTGGCTTTGATCGGGTGGTGTTTAATTTCCCGCATGTGGGGGGGTTGACCAAAGATGTGAATAGGCAGGTGAGGTATAACCAGGGTATGAAAGATTCTCTTCGCAACGTATTAAGTTGGTGAGGCATGTGTTGACGGGCATACGTAGAGCTGCTGGTAGGGTTCTTCAAGTCTGCAATGCCATTACTGGCACCCTCTGGCTCCGTCATAGTCACCGTGTTCGAAGGCGAGCCGTATGAGCTGTGGAATATTCGGGATCTGGCGCGGCATGCGGGACTGAAGGTTGGGAGGAGCTTCAGATTTCAGGCGGATGCATATCCAGGATATAAACACGCGAGAACACTGGGCAACATTAATGGGGGCGGTGGCTGGAAGGGGGAAGACCGACCTGCAAGAACGTACATTTTTGAGGTTAAGGATGAGGATGATGTTCGCCCTCAGAAGAGCAAGAGAAAGCGAGAAGAGAGTGATGATGATGATGATGAAGATGAAGATGATTGATCCTAAAAAACCAGCACGTGGCAGCACTTGAACGCTAAATATATGCTGATCGAAACGCCATCGCTAAGAGCTCAGATATGCAAACACCCTAATTTCGCGGGACAATCATGAGATATACACTTTACGGATGTCTGAAGACGAATAGATCTGAGAGGTCGTCGGATCCTTGACCAGTCCAGGATCTAGACCAACCTTTGCACTCATCTCGAGTAATCGGTCCCGACCATAAACCCTGCCGTTCGGCAAAACAACTGGATCATTCTCGACATGGCTCTTTGTGTGGTGTGCATAGGGCAAATTTCGAGCAAGGTCGTTCAACTCGGTGGAGCAGATTGGACAGACGGAGGTTGTCGAAGACTGCGCATTGGCGGTGCTGCTAGTATACTTCGAGTGACAGGACGGCGTTTTCAGCGCCGATAGTCCGGCAGAGAGGGCGATGTGGAGGAGTGGCCTTGCGGGGAGGGCGAAGAGCTCATGATGGGTTCTGACGAAGAGTGTTGCAAGATAATCCCACCGAGATTGAGAGTACATGGTCTACAAACATAAGCCAAAGCGTCTGGTTGGTCCAGCACAGCGGATCATACCTTGTAAGGTTCCACCTGTGTATCGGGTGTAAAGGCAAGCAAGCCCGCGGCTCGATGTATCTCTAAAGAATTGTGTGCGTGCTTCGCTATGTATTTCTGCGCGTGTGATCTTGCTTCCGAAAGTCTCCCGTTCCGGCGTAATTCGATGAATTGTTGTAATCGAAGTTCGAACTCAAGGTTGCTCTACCACAATGTAAATCAGCCGGAGAGTCACGACTTGACAGCTTGAGTATTACCCACATGCATCTTCTTCATCATCGGTTTGTGCTCCGAGTACCACTTCAGGCATTCGTACGTGTCCCGATTCCTCAAACTCTCCTCAATCTTGTGACATTGAACGAAGATATCCAAATCTACCAACTCCTCGATACCCTTTTCCCTTGCAAGCGCCCGCGCACTCTCTCCGTACCCGCTCCTTAGTAAGTAGTCCACCAAGAGTCTGTTGAGCCTTATCTTTGACCACTCATCATACTTGACGTCTGCTAAGCTCGGGATCTCGTATAGATCTTGAAGGTGCTGGATTCGCTTTCTCGAATTCTGGTGAAGAACCTTCTCCTCCTCATGCAGGTCCTCCATCTTCCTCTTGAGGCTTTGCATTCGTTCGATCATCTTGTCGAGTACCTTGGCGCTTGTTTTAGTATCTCCGCCCGCAAGTGAGGCATTTGCGGTGGCTTTGAGGGCCGAAAGAATGTCTTTTTGCTCAACCTCGACATCCTTCTGTACAGTTTTGAAGTTCTTGCGTAGCAATTCGTGGGGTAGGCGTAGCAGAGGTTGATCCTGAATATGGGGGTAAGTATGATTATAGCGACCCGACGTAAGAGTATAGGTAATCGTACCAGGAGTAGGTGGCTCTCTGCGTTGAGTTTCGTCGTAGTAAGCTCCGCCATTTGTGGATGCAAGAAAAGGTCTTGAGAGGACTTCGGAGCTCAAATACAGGTTAATTATGGGACCATACCTTCAGATGAAGTTGGGATATGATGGTATTCGTAAAGCCACCGGTCCGCGCAAATGTCTTTGGTGGAGCTGTGTACTGTAGTCTGAGCTCATGCGGCTCATTTTCCGCGGGGCACAAGAACCTAACCACATTTGTCATTCCAAGCCCTTGAGGCTCGCTTATTAGCAACGCAGTTGCTTCTACCGACTGATTTTGACGCCACATCACTAGTCTGCGTCAACCTTATTTTAATTCTTTGTAAAACGGTTGGCTCTTTTATCGAAGTTACGAAAGCTAAACCTATTGCAGTTAGACATTTAAAAAGCTAAACCCATTACAGTTAGAGATCAATTTTTCTTCTTTTCTATTCGATAATACGGCTTCGTATGTACACTGCTTTTCATGCTTCATCGTTTGCTTCACTTCGTTCTTCATCGCTAACAACGTGCTTTCACCTTCTGCTATCATGCTTTCTATATCTTCTAACAGCTATATAAACAAGAAACGTCAGAGCAATGCTCGAAAGTCTGCTGCTGCCGCCGCACGTCACAGACAGCCTGCGCTACAGGTTCATCGAAACCCTTCCGCTCAATCTTCTTCTTCTGCTCGTTTCTCTTCTTCGAGAATGATGTTGCAAGAACGCGATTTCAATACGAACGTGACTTCAAAGCGAAGAAGAAGACGTTCTAGCAGAGAATCGACACAGTCGATGTCATCTGCTAAGCAAAGAAAAATCGCTCAGCAGATGAAGCTTGCGAGACAGAATCATGAAGATCGCTCTGATATACACAAGTTGCAGAATCGATGAAAGAAAATCAGACAGCGACATCAACGATATTGTGAAAGAGCAACGCGTTTAAATCGCAGTTCATCGAGTTCTCTGCTCATCACTTCAAAAAAGCTTCGCTCAGCTTTGATTCAGTCATTGATTTCGCATCGTTATGATCTGTGTATTGATTGTGATGTGTCAAGAGCTTTGAATGACTTTTCTTTCAGAGATTTGATCAATTCACTCATCTTGTGTGTTTATTGCATTGATGAATCGAATCTTTCTGAAAATGAGATGCATTGATGCTCGAATAATAATCACAATGTTCTTTGCTCAATTTTTCAACGTGTCAATGAGCTTGAATCAAGTCATTGTGTCATCTGTAAACTCGTATCTTCTGACTCAACATCATTTACTCATGTCACATTGAATCAAAATTTTGATGCTTCGATCATGTTTGAGAATGATTGAAATCTCATTCAAGAGTTTTACAGCGCTCTTGAGAACTTTGAACAAAACACTTGCAATATCTGCAACAAGATTGACTTTGACATGAAGTTGATCGACTGAGAGAAACGACGCTCTTGTCATTGATGCACAAAGAACAGAAGCATCAATTTCAATGATTTCACATTGTGATTCATCGAGAACAACATGAACTCACTGTGTTTGTTCATTAATCTTTCTGAGTTGTCTCTAGTCAAGAAAATGTTGATAGTCAGAGCTTACATCATCATGAAATTTCATCATGTAAAGAGACATCAGTATAAATATATTGATCATGTAATTAACTTTGTGCAAAACACTTTCAAGATTATCAGTCAATTGCTTTCTCTTTCTTCTGAGCTGCAAGTTCTTTTCTTGAAGCTCATCATCTTGATTACTGAGAACAGTAATGCAAATCATCAATTTGAACATATCTTTCATGTACATCATTGTAATGTAGAAGTTTGACTGATCTTTTTGAGAAAACATCATTTGAATTACATAAATATTGTCATTGATGTTGAATGACTTTCTCAATTATCTTAGAAGAATTTCATTCTAAATCACTTGTCTTGCATTTTTCAAAATGATGAAAAGACTGTGACAGAGCAAGAGTTGAATCAAGATGCTCAGATTTTGACAAAAGATTTGATCATCATTGATATTGCTTTCATTTTTAACTTAATCACTGAACTTTTTGAGTTTATTTAACTTCAAAATGAACTGAAGCAGCTTGAGTCTGCTGCAGCTGCTTTGCATGCTCAACAGACTTCATTTTTCATGATCACTTTGAGTTCTTGATCTCTTAACAAGTGCAATCTCTCTTTACACATTGCTCATATGATCTTTTCTACTCTGTTTTCTATTGAAGTTGTCTTCTTCAACAACACTCGTCTTCACGTCGTAACTTCTTTAGTCGATTATCACAATCATTTAATGAGATATAAAGATGATCGCTTTGCACATCATTCTCAGTTTCACTATTGAGCATTTAACAATCAGCTGTGAAAGCAAATTTGTCAAACAAGTCAATGATACACAAGTTGCAATGTGAAGAAAATGAATGACATCAATGTACTTCAAGAAATGATTGAGAATTCAGAATCTCATGTGATTGATATGATTATTCACAAGACAGTGACTGTGCAAAACATTCAATCATATTGAAACAGAGTCAGAATGAAATTGAAGACTATAATTTGTCAGAATCGTGCCTAGATGATACAATCAATGAAGATCAGAGTTGATAGTGCTTGATCTTTAGAAATAGCTATAACTGAATATTAAAAATACAGAAGAAGATTGATACAAAAGCTTCTATTTATGTAATGTTCAGAGACTGCGCTAGGTCTGAAAGAAATGTGTTTGTGACATGAAAAGAATGTAATGTAGATGAACAAGATGTTGGTGAAAGAAAAGAATGTTGAGAAAGAAAAAGAGTGTTGAATCATATCTGAGTCATATTTGAGTCATATCTGAGTCAAATCTGATGCGAATTGATTAGAGCTTCAGTCTTGTTCAGTCTTGATACGCTCGTAACATTACTCTTCTCTTCGAAAATTCATGTTCGCATGAATGTAGTTCATCTGCTCGCTTTTGTTGATAGTTATTTCGATATTTAGCGCGATTTGTTTGAATATAGCTTATGAAATTCGTTCAAAACTTTCTCTGAGTCATCGAATTTCTCTTTATCGACATAGTATCATTCGTCGTTTCTATCTAGATCTGTTCATTTGACTTTGTACTGTATTCGATCTCGATAGCGTCTGAAGTTCAATATATCGTCTATCTCTCAGTGTTTATCGTCTTCAATAGTGATTGATCTGAGTGATTCTGAATGCTGTTTTGATAGAAAGTCTTCTGAATACGATCGCAGTAGCTTCGAGCTGAACATCGAATGCAGATGCTTCATGCTGACTAATAGATAAAGATGATAGAAGATACTCACTTTGACAGTGATTTGATAGAGATCTAGCTGTTTATCTTTCAAATTTTTGCAGAGTCTTGTTGTCTTGACATTTCTAGAAGATAGTCAAACTCAGTCATTTACTTCATAGATGACGTCTCGTCTATGTTTATTGATTTGAACTTCGATGATCAGCTTCGTCTTTTTCAATTGTTGACGATCGAAGTTCAGTAGTTCTTTCATTCAAATGACAATATCGTCTGCTTTTCTGACTTCAAGTCGTTCACGAGTTGTTTCGTAGTCAGTCGTATCTGAATCGAAACTCATTCGAAGATGAAATTCTTTATTGAAGTAGAAGAGAGTCATTGAAGTGATCGAGAAGATATTGAAATTGTCACTGAACTTCATCATAGATATTCATTTGACTCAGTCGTTCTGCATGTAATTGCAGTAGGTTCTAAGTTCGCGTTTGACGTCTTGATTGACTCGTTTCGATTGATCGTTGATCTCAGAATGATAGACTGTGAATAGACTAGCTGTGATTCTCAGTCGCTTACAAAGACTTTTTCACATAGTCGATATGAATTGAAAGTCTCTGTTCGAAACAATAGAATTGAATAGATCATGCAGTCGATAGACGTTTCATAGCATGATTCAAATCGTTTCTTCGACTGAGATGTCATCGTCTTCTCAATGACAGAAAACATAGTGATGTTCTTTGATGAGACGACATATGATTGTGCAAATGACGTTATAGTTTTCTGACAGAGATAGTTTAGTGATGAAGTTCATAGCTATATCTTTTCAGCGTTTCTGTGAAATCGAAAGAGAATGATGAAGTTCATTGATGCTATCTCTAGAGACTTTGCTTCGCTGACAAGCATGACAGTTTCGAATGTATCGTTGAATAGTAGCTCGATGATCTGATCAATAGTAGAAACGCTGAACTAGATCGATGATTCGTCTATTGTCGAGATGAGAGATTGAAGATTGATCATGCACTTCTTGTAGTAATTTCGTGTGCATGTTCTCAGAGACTCACAGTAGATCTTTTCTAAATAGAACGTCGTCAAGAATTTCACAGTTCTTCAGTTTAGTGATATGAAATTTGAGCTTGTTTTCGTTCATAGCTTGTCTATATTCGCTGCAGAACTCATCTGTTTGATTGATCATTTGTACTCGTTGATAGAGATTTGCTTTCGATTCAATAGATAGAACATCGACTCTATCGAGAATCAGAATAGTCTGAAAATGATCTTCAAGACGCTGAGCTGATTCAGAGACGTTCGCTAGAAGCATTCTGATTAGAGCATCGACTTTAGTGTTCATTTTGCCTGATCTAAAGATGATCTGAAAGTTGAACTTCGATAGAATGTTCAGATAGTTGACTTGTCGTCGACTCAACTGTTTGTTTTTCATGAAGATCTTCAAAGTCTGATGATCGATGAACATCTGAATGAATAGTTCAGTGCATTTCAGCTCGAGTCGTCAGTGTTCGAAGCATCGAATAATGACTAGCAATTTCTTGTCATAGATGTGATAATTGATTTCAGCGAGAATCATGCTTTTACTGTAGAAGATCATCGAATGAAGAACTTTCTCGTCATTATACTGAGATAGTATTTCATCTTTTACATAGTTTGAAGCATCAGTCTTCAGAATAGCTTGTCGTTTGAAGTCAAAGTGACGAAGTACTGAGATTGAGCTGACTTGTTTCTTTAGATTGTCAAAGACTTAAACACAGATCTTGTTTCAAACAAAAGACGTGTTCTTTCTAGTCAGCTGAATGAACGATTTGACTAGCTTCGAGAAGTTCTTAATAAAACGACGATAGAAGTTAATAAATCTCACGAAGCTCTGAATTTCTTTTAGATTGATCGAAGTGATTCAGCTGACTATGACTGTCACTTTGCTGAGATTCATATGAAGGTCTAGTTCTGATACGATGACTTTTAGAAAGACAGTCTCTTCTACATTGAATTCGCACTTTCGAATATCTATCTGCAGTTCAGCTTCGCGTAGTCGACTCAATACTAGTTTGACGTGATCTCTATGTTTCTTTCTCGTTTTGCTATAGATGAGAATGTCATCTAGATAGACTTGACAAAAGTCGTTCAGAAAGTTTCATAGAACGTCATTCATATATTGCTGAAAGAAGATCGATTCGTTAGTCAGTTTGAATGATAGCATCTTGTATTTATATGCTTCTAAAGCAGTGATAAAAGTGATGTAATTCTCGCTATCGAAGTGCATTCGAAGTTTGTTGAACGCTGATATGATGTTCAATCTAGTCAGATGCTTGCAACTCACTATTTTATCAATGATCTCGTCTATCAGCGATAGAGAATATCTATTTCTTTTGAAAATGACATTTAGCTTTCAATAGTTCACGCAGAATCGAAGATCTTCATTTGCTTTGAGAGCGAATAGAACGAGAAAGAAATAGAGAGTCTGACTAGAAGTGATGAATCTCTTCGACAGATTCTCGTTTAAGTACTTCTTTACTTTCAGAAGTTTGACAAAGAACATTCGATAGACTCGACAGCGAGAAGGCGTTGAATCACTGATGAGCTCGATTTTATGATCGTAGAAGCGATGAGAGAATAGTTTATTCAATTGAGCTCGATCAAAAACATCTAGAAACTTATGATATTTCAATGACAGCTTTGCTTTAATATCTTTCAAATTCTGAGCCGTTTCATCGATTGAAGAGACGTTTAGAGCGTTCAAATCGCACTGAGTATTGTACGCGATTTCTCTATTGATGTTCATCATGAATAGAGCAAAGACTTCGATCTTGTTCTTCTTTGAACGATTTAACAGCGTTTTGAACGAAGCTGCGTCTATGCTTTGAATCGAGAATGACTCTTTTCGAACGAGTCGTTTAAGCATCATAGAGATTTTAGTCTGAGTGATTGAAGAAGACGAAGTTGACTGCGATCAACTTGAGTGCTTTGAATTGAAAGAGGACGAAAAAATCGAAATAGAAGTATTCAATTGATTCAAAAAAACAATGACGTCGTTTTGCATATTCAATAATATTTCGTTTTTGTTCATTCAGAGCTTATTCAATATGACTTCATGATGATCGATATCAGCTATCAGCATTGATACAGTCAATTTCTTATGACTTTCGATGATGAGATTGAATAGAATTTTATAAGTGATGATCTTCTTAAATATCTTTTCATCATAATCTCTTATTAGCTTCTCTTTTGTCAGTGATATAGATTGAATTTCCAGTTTCTCGCATACTTTATCAACTAGATTAGAATGTATGATCGTGTAGACGACTGAATCACTGTCTATTAGAGAACGAAGACTGAAAGATTGATTCTGAGAGATGAGATGAGCGTTAATTAGAAACGACTTTTCAAAGTAATTTTCTTTCGATAGAATTTCGTCTAGTTTGCACAAAGATATAATCTTTATTTCTTCAATGACTTTTGAAGAGATGACTAGTTTTTTGAATCGAAATTCGAATCGAAATCGAAGCGATCATATTCATTGTTCACTGCATTAATTCTAGTAGATCGATCGAGACACTCTTTAGAGCTATGACCTGATTTATGACATATGAAACAGCTTTCGACTAGAATGTCTGCTTCTTTGACGCTAGTTAAAATCGCGTCACACGACTTTAGCTGATCAGACTTCGAGTGATCGACTGATTGAGTGACAACAGTCGCTCTATGAAAGATAGTCTTAGAAAGATCATTGACGCGTTTGATCTTGTTCTTGATCTCTCGAATGACTCGCTGATCATTATTCAAATGAATCAAATAGAAACGAATTTCTTTTAGAAAATCAGATTGAACTAGTTGATCTACTCAAATGAATCAAAGACGAGAGTGTATTTTATCTTTCAGATCAGCGATCAGTTGCTTCTTGTGATAGTCTAGATAGAAAGATAGACGTTGAAACTGAGTATAGAATTCACTGAATTTCTTGAATTCTTGAATCAAGTTGTAGTATTCTCTATGAAAGTTGACTTTCTTATTCGAATTATCGAACAACTGAGCTAGCTCTTTCAAAAGATCGTCGACAATCTTATAGAGATTGACACAGTCACGTTCGCGTCTAGCTTGAATGATCTCAGCTGCGTCATCGAATAATCTAGAATGTATATAGCTCAATTTGACTCGTTCATTAGAAAAGAGATCGACGTTGATCTTTAGTTTATTCTGAATTTTTCCGTATCAGTTCTCTCAAGTAGAGTTCTTTTCATCAGTAAACAGCGAAGAATCAGATATTTTTTGAGATCTAGAACGCTCAAAGTAGATGAAATCAGAAGAAGTGTTTTCTTTAGCTTGAAGTTTAGTCTTCAACTCTTTGATTTCGTCTTCTTGTTGTTTATTTAACTCGTAGAGTCGATCTGTTTCTTCATTAAGAGCTAGGCTTCGAGCCTTTCAGATTTCGTAGAACACGAGAAGTATTATCATTTCAGCGAATGATTCGTCATCTTCATGAATGAATGATGCAGCACTTGATGATTTCGTTCGTGATTTCGATGAATCAGCATCAGAGATTTGAGAGAAATGATTTCGAAATTCTTTGAAACGCTCTTCAGTAAACGAATGACTAGGCATGATGAGATTTGTTTGAAAGAGAGTCGAACGAATGACGATGTTCGACGATTTGAAAAAGAAAAACGTATAGAATGATGTTTAATCTTCAACAAAGAAGATGAGATTTGTTTGTTGATTGATTTGATTGATTCTCTAGCAAACAACGAAGATTCTTTATCGTTGAATCTATCGATCGATTTGATTCTTGAGCAATTCACGAAGATTCTTTATCATGATTCTCGTAATTGAGTGAACTTTACGTACTTAATGAGTGATAAGTAGTCTAGCAATTCAAACAGTCTCGTCGTTGATTCTATTCAATTCTCTAGTGTTGTTCTATCTTTTGATTATCGTCGATCATCAGATAAACGAATTTCTTTAGACTCGTTCTGTTTAGATGAGTATGTTGAATGAGTAATGAGATCAGTATCGTGTGATTAACGAATTCTTAATATAATGTCAGAATCGTGTCTAGATGATACAATTAATGAAGATCAGAGTTGATAGTGCTTGATCTTTAAAGATAGCTATAACTGAATATTAAAAATACAGAAGAAGATTGATACAAAAGCTTCTATTTATGTCATGTTCAGAGACTGCGCTAGGTCTGAAAGAGATGTGTTTGTGACACGAGAAGAATGTGATGTAGATGAACAAGATGTTGATGAAAGAAAAGAATGTTGAGAAAGAAAAAGAGTGTTGAGTCATATCTGAGTCATATCTGAGTCATATTTGAGTCATATCTGAGTCAAACCTGATGCAAATTGATTAGAGCTTCAGTCTTGTTCAGTCTTGATACGCTCGTAACATGATTTATGATTTTATTTGCTTTTCGCTATTCTTTACTCTTAATGCTGCTGATTTACAGTGACGTGATCTTTATGCATACATGCTTGATCGAAAGATTTACATGACAGCGAGCGAGAATGAATGAGTTAAGATAGCTTGAAGACTGCTTCAGAAGAATTCTCACATCATCATCGAATGTTTAAATCGTAGAGTGACGCTGTTTCTGAAGCTTGTTATTAAGAAGAAGTTCAAGATTCAGAATTTCTGATATTGCTTTAAGTGACAGTCTCATGAAAGCGAATACATACATGAATTTTTGTGAATCAACAACGCTTTGAGTGTTGTCACGATTCTAGCCTTGTCAGACTCAGTCTTCTAGCCTTACCAGATTTATTCTCGCTTCGTCATCTTGACTAGTCTCTATTGAGCCTAGCGTCGGCTGAGAAACACACATATGTAGTCAGCTTCTTTTTCGTAGCTATCTTTCTTTCTTAGCATTTATCTTCTAGTTAAATGACATCTCTATCTGACTCGCTCTAGACAGGTTTCTAACATTAGATAAATGCTCATCATCTACTATTCTGCTATCGACGAATAGATGATACGAGACAATCTATTCAGTAAGGAAAATTTGCAAGAAATTCTTCAAATTTGCATCATCATTTTAGATTGCAAGAAATTCTTCGATTCTACATTCATTTTCATCATTCTATCTGCAAGAAATTCTTCGAATAAAGCACTCAATTATTATCTGAAATTCACAAGAAATTCTTTGAATTTTCACTCATCAAAAAACATCAATTCAAAACATCAATCTCTCATTTATTTTTATCTCAACAACTTTTATCTTCTCTCATCATGACACGTGACGTCAAGTCAGTTGAGCTTCGAACAACTCATCTGTTTAGAAGCACTGTCAATAGAAGAGTTTCACTTCTATTTATCGATGCTTCAGTTGAAGCTGAGAAAGCTGTCATCTCATGAAACATAAACATCGAAGAACAACTGTTTCATTGAGTCAGCAATCAATTTGACGAAGTCATCAATATGCTGAACGAGCTTCGAAGTCAGCAAGACTTGACTCTACAACTCAATGAACACTGACTTCTTGTACAAGATGATCACAAAAAGAGAGCGAAACAACTAGAAGTCGCTTTTGATAAAAACGATGAGCTAGAGAAAAAGATCAATCAGCTACAAGGCGAGCGATTGAACTTCAGAGCGAAACAACGTCAAGC
>JAABUH010000608.1_pt1 | contig 49498 bp, 48 predicted proteins | sample 5559121 | NCBI WGS metagenome assembly JAABUH01 (sample SAMN10711871, study PRJNA513364) | rock metagenome | isolation source: Antarctica rocks | place: Antarctica: Victoria Land, Battleship Promontory nord | collected 2015-12-28
CACGGAAACCACTACCTCTCATCGTCTGTTTAATAGAGCGATGGAACCAAAAATACCGGCCTTGATGGAAGAAGATATGACGACCAAAGTAGGGCTGGAATATTTTGGAGGAATTTTGAAGTCCCAACTACTAAAGTTGATGAGAGTGTTTGGATCCAGTTCATCCGCTGTCGTGTTCAGGTCGTGGAAGTCCCAGGCATGCTCCTGTCCAGTCTTGGCCATCAAGCTACGTGAGTTATCTGCAAGACGTTTCGTGTATGTGATGAGATCAACATGATCGTGATTCAAGTTCATCTACAAGAATTAACTTTCAAAGAGTAAAGATTATTCAAGGTTGATTGTTTCTCAGTCGAGGATTACGATGTTGCAGGCGTAAGACTCCCTTCATGAATATTAGATCAATCATGAACCTGCTTTCAAAGACAGCCTATGAAAGTTCTAGAATCGTGAATGAGGCCGTCTCAGAAATAGGAATCGAGATGAAAAAGTTTCAATCGACCGTAGAGCCCTCAAAATTTGGGGGTGGAGATGCTACCTAGCCGCAAATAGGATGAATCTTTACTTATCATAGCATTTCATCTTTCCTGTGCGCGCAAGGCTCGACGTCGAACGTTACCCTTCTTTCGGGCCATTTCACATGATGAGGTAATATTATCTCTACCGAAAGACTATGTCTAATGTGTGCTCCATGAGGAACATACGTAATCGTGGAGAAAGTAAGCTCTGATACCGGACTTCGGGGTTGTGTCGGCGACATAAGTGGAAGGGAATGCTGTCAAAGAGAGTACTGAAGGTGACGATACTGAAAATGGCAGTACTGGAAGTAGCAGTACTGGAAGTAGCAGTACCGTAGATGGGAGTAGCTGAGTAGCCAGGTGAGCATGTAGAGTGGTGAGTAGGTAGAAAATCATGTAGGGTGGTGAGTAGGATGATGAGTCGGGTGGTGAGCAGGTAGGGTGGTGAGTAGGGTGGTGAGCAGGTAGGGTGATGGGTAGGATGGTGAGCGCCTACACTGTGTACATTGATCTAAAGATTATACTATAATAAATCATGATCTATGAGATGGGTGGTGGGCTCAGAGCCTCGCTCGCTCGACGTTCAATTTTGATTTTCCGAGCCCACCTCAAAATTGAAAAACCATAACCCACTTTGTAGATACTGATGCTCAATAATATAGATATAGAATGATCTTCTCCTATCAATATCTATGATTCTCAAGAAAGTCAAGCAAGGACAATATCTTTGCTCACTGTAGCAGTGTCAATGGCCCATGATCTGACCAGACAGATCGTAGACTTGCAGTCGTTTCATAGCTAACTAGTCAATGTAAACATGGTGTGTTCTTCTCAACCTCGCTGCCATCCTACTGCCAACATAGCTGCCATCCTACTGTCACCTCGCTGCCACCTCGCTGCCATTCTAGCTGATGTTGAGTTTTACTGTACAAGCAATCTTCAATTTCTGCAGTCTTCGAATGTTCGCTTCATCTGATAGATCCTTCATGATCCTAGAAAGCTTAAAGTCTCCAGAATCGTTGTCATATTTTGACTGATATTCCTTGCCGTATCCTGGCTGTCTGTACTTGTCATGCATCTACATCGCTCGCTTCGTTGCTCAAATTCAGCCGACCGCTTCTTGACGGCTCAAGGAGACGAGTTTCGTGCTTGACTATCAGCTTTTCAAGTTCCTAGCATCATGTTCATGACTTCTTTCTGAGGGCGAAATCCTTGATCTTCCCGCTTGATCTCGATGCCTTCAGATACTAAATCATCGTTCGAAGTTCTCTGTTGATAAATGTAAAAGTTGTCACAGCTAGGACTCATCCTTAGACCAGTCTCACTGCACGGTTTCAAAGTTCACCACACCGACTGACTGACCTATCATCTTCAGTTTCGAGGAGAAAACAACCTGTCCGTTATGCCGCGCGTCTACCAGACCACTTGTCTCATCCATCATAATAATCATCATAGTCTATCGAGGATAGTTGAACCGGATTCTCTACATTCGTGATACCAACCTCTTGCTCTGCCCAGATGTCATGTCTTAAGATACTGAATACATCAACCCTTCTGATTACAGCTCATACAACCAAGTTACTTTTGCTCTCCCCTTGGCGGCCAGCGGGTTGATTTTGTCCTGTTAGCGGCACTGAGAAGCGCATTTCCCATAAGAGTTTCTTGTTGAAGCTTTACATGTCAAAGGCCTTCTCCAGCTCTTCTCGGAATGCTTGGGCCCACCGATATTCGTCCAAAATCCGTCGGTCCATCTCATTATCAAGACTCATGCTCGATTGCTTGCCGTCATCGGCTATGTCAACAGCATTTCCCTCAGACACAGTGCCTTTCGATGCTTGGCTATTAGCTCTTCGAATCACTCGCATCATGTTCATGGCTCCTTCTCGAGGGTGCAACTCTTGATCTCCTCGCTTGACCTCGGTGAGATAATCATTCTCCAGCACATTATCAGATAATAGCTTCAATCCCATTTCGGCTGGCGGTGGTTCATTTCTAAACCCCTTATGCACGTCTTTCATGAACTCGTTATTTTGCTTCCACCTCCCGCTTCTAGAAGCATTGAACTCCCAGTCAGTAATGACTGCGCAGACCGCATCATGAAGGTGTAAGGTCGGGATACCCAACACGCGTAAAAGTCTGCCAACAGCATGATCATTATATGAGGTTAAAGGAGTACAAGCTTTTCTGATATGAGCACGAGCGATCGGGCTATACGCCGAAGAGCGTATTGTGTCAAAATAAAAAAACCTTCATTGTCAGAAGTTGAGAGAGAAGACACCAGTTGAGCAATAGTATTACAACTAATGATTGCTTGGCTAGGTATCTCACCCCATACCAGCCAATCGGCTGCACCCCTTATACCGCTGCAGCAGACAAAAGACACAATACTAAGGTCGAAAACTTTAGTAGCTACCACAATATATATATATATATGTATCTTGAGGTTGGCCATTCAGGTTCGTAACAAGGATCAGTTTGACTGAATGCTATCGGCAAGCGAAAGGGGGGCATGAAAGACTACAGAAGAATAGTTATCAGACATGTCATAACCGACGTCTCATAAAATCTTGACAGCTAGTTGAGGAAAAGAAAGATAAATAGATGGTTTTTCTCCGCTGTATGCTCTTCCTGTAGAATATTCTGCTGTCTTCAAGAATATCATACTTTGCCATATCTGTCTCTCGAATCGCTGATTCCATCCTGGTCCTTGTCCTGAGTGCTCGCTTTTCTGCCATTTTTAGCTTTATCTCTGGGTGTTTTATTTTGTCTCGGATGAGCTGCTCAGTGCCGGGTTTGATTGCGACTTCACTTGTTTCTTGAGCGAAGGATCTTTCACCGAGATACTCATAGACATCCTTCAGAGCTCTCTTGGCCTTGAATCTCTTTGGACCTGACTCATAGCTGGCCAAGATTTGATGCCTTTATATATATATATATATCACTAACATTTGAACAACGGCTGGCTCAGATCTTGCCAGAACATGGCCAGATTTGGCATGGTTGAATGCAACCAGGCATCAGTCTCGTAACCGATATAGATCTATTGTCGGCCTTGTCTTGCCCAGTCGTCTGCAACACAGATTCCATTCGTCATGAACTTCGGTGTTGTATTGGCAAACGTCGAGAATGCAGAAGCCTTGGATTCTTGGTTAGGTTTTTTGGAAAGCTTTCCACTTCATACATTTCATGTACTTTGTTTGTAGCTTCTCTGTCTATCCAGCGCTTTCTCTCAATCAGCGCCTTCGTGTATATTTGTGGTCTTCCATCATAATTTAATCGCTGATGGTCTGATATTGATAGAGAAGCAAAGAGGGAATCTGAGCTGATTTGTAGTAGATTTGTCAGTGTCTGAAAAGAGGTTTGAATAAATGTTTAGCCTAGGGGCAAGTGACGCCTTATCCCTAGCAGACTCGGCACAGTTCGTAACATTACCCCCCTCTCTCAGCAAGGCATGTCCGCATGCCTGTAGTCTCATGTATATAGCCTCTTGCCTTTGTAGAATTGAATTGCCTTTTGGTAGCAGGCTCACTAGGTGGGTGCCATTGACGCAGGCTCACTAGGTGAGTGCCATTGCCGCAGGCTCACTGGATGGATGCCATTGACGCAGGCTCACTAGGTGAGTGCCATTGACGCAGGCTCACTGGGTGCGTGCCATTGAAGTAGGCTCACTAGGTGCGTGCCATTGACGCAGGCTCACTAGGTGGATGCCATTGACGCAGGCTCACTGGGTGGATGCCATTGAAGCAGCCTTGCGAAGTGGTCGGCCACCAGGTAAACAGATTTCTTTAGACTCGTTCCGTCTCGCTGAGTATCTTGAATGGATCTAGATATCAGTATCGTATGGTTCACGGATTCTTAGTATAATGTTGGAACCGTACCTAGAATCTATCCACACTGCCGTGATTTAGTGCATAGCTGAATAGAATGTTTGATCGATAGAGATATTACAATTAGAATACTAAGAATACAGAAGCAAAGAGAAAATCCGAGCTGTATTTGTAGTAGATTTGCCAGAATCCGAAAAGAGGTTCAAGTAAATGTTTAGCCTAGGGGCAAGTGACGCCTTACTTCTAGCAGACTCAGCACAGTTCATAACAGATAACATCAAGAAACTCATAGAAGGTAGATCAAAGTGTCAACCAAAGATCAAAGATGATAAATTCCATGTTGCGATGCTGATAGAAATAAGATAGCAATAATAGAAGACAAAGAATAGCTCGAAGTGTGTTGAAAGAAAGTACTGCAACAACTATTTAAGCAGAAGGCAGAAGCCTAAGGATCTAGCGCTAGTTCCGAAAGGGAAGTGTTGCGACACAGGGAACCGGTGTTGCCAAGGCTGTGTCGATGACACTGGCTCAAGGTGTTACCTAGTCGGATAACTAGATCAGGTGCTAGGCTGGCGACGAGATTGGCTTCGAGGTTGGTTGGCAATAAGGTTGGTAACCGGGCTGGCCACCAGGTTGAATACAATCATAACAAAGTGGATGTGATGTATAGATAGAAGTGGATGTTATGTTGAAAGGTGGAGAAGTTGGATGTAGGAGAAAGAAAGTATGGCGGAATACTTGAGGTTTATGTATGTCTTGATGAACACAGCATATGGGAATAGCAAATGAATAGAAAATGAAGAAGCATATGAATTGTTGTACCAGAGTACATGAATTCTGAACAGAACGCTGAAATGAGAATGAAAATGAATCAGTATTGAACTTCATTGACTTATCACTGCCATAGTGCTGATGCCTTTAGGTGAATTCAACATCAAGCATTGTGAAAGGCTGAGACTTGCTTTGGCTACAGAGTAGCGAGGCGAACAAATATGAATACACCAGACACCCTCGCTGCTGTAGCCGGCGTTCCGCCAGCAAGGATCGAAGCTCGCCCTTCCAAACCCCTTTCTAAACCAATCTCACTGCTGTAGATCTCGTAACCTTCCTGCTGTATGACCGCCAAGCTCTTGCTCCTACCACTGCTGCTGTATGTCCATCGTATCTTCGTAGGAATCCTGCTGTCGCCGAGAATAGAATGCCTCCAAGAAGGATGATCCTCCTAGATCCTCTGTAGGGACCTCGCTCCACTGTCGCATCTAGCTGTACTGTAGTAGCACTGTCGCACCTCGAACCTCGCCTGCCCAGCTGTCGACTTTGCTGCAGTTGAGCAGAAACATTCAATCAAAAAAAAAGCAAGACTGCGGCCACTGCATTAAACCGCGAAGTGAGCCAGACCTTTTGTCGGGCCGAAGAGTCCACCATGTCTGTTGTGGCGGATGAGGAATTCGAGATGTCTCCGGAATAGCCTGCGAGGCGCACAACGCCTCACTTCCAGTGGCTGTGCTCCCGCTTACCTCTTACGGGTTTCCATCCTCATCCTGCGTTCGATTTCCTAACCCTGCCGCCCTTCACCCTTCACCCTTCAAGCCATTGGTACAAGACCTCGTACTATCATTTCCTGCTGGCTACGCCCGGACCCGCTTCTTGAACGGCGTGCTTGTCGCGGCAGCCAGCCCTGCAAATACCAGGGGACGATTATAACTCCATTTATCAAGAAGAGCTAAAGACATTTGAGACAAGCTCAGTGCAAGCCACGCCTGTAGAAGAATTAACGAAAGAAGTAAGAGAGTCCGCAAGCGACAAGCGGGCAGGTAGACTTTATAAAAGGAAGGAAGAGCTCTTGGGAGGTTCCCAAATAAGACAAGAGTGCCAGCGAGATGTAGGGAAACTCGATCTGGACAAAGCGCCAGCGGGATGCAGGGAAACCCGATTGGGATGAATGTCCCGACTGAGAAGCAAGCAACAGGATGAATAGGGAAAGTACCAAGATGAGCCGAAAAACCCCATGTTGGAGCCACCGAGTTTCTGCATCACCAATCGGTCGGCTCTGCTTCGTGTGAGTGTAAATCTGGCAGCTGATCTGCATAATAAAACAGTCGTGATCGCTGCTCTTCGACTATTTTCCGGCTCACATTTTATGACGAACGTAAGTGGCAAGCGACTCAAATTGACAGATTCGGTGTAGGAGGATAGAATGGATATAGGAGGTGTAGGTCACGTGCCAGCGAGAGGTAGCCTTGATCCTATGGGGCTAGCGAGAGGTATTGGGGAGAGCAAGCAGGAGACTCTCTAGGAGAGGTAGGTCGGAATCCCATGCGGCTAGCCAGGAAGACAGGGGGGGGCGAGCGGTAGAAAGGTAGGAGGCAAGCACCGAAGAAACACCATCTAGGATCCAGTCATCTACCTACCGAGCGAGCGACTATCGAACAGCTGGCACCAGGATGAGAGGTACCGTCGGGCGGCGAGGAACGAGAGACAGCGAAGCGACAGGACGACGAGGCTGCAGAAGGCGCGAGAGATCAGGGACAGGATTGCATTGTTCGGTCCTAGGAGTAGCTATCGGGCTACCGCAGCAGAGGTGTTTCTAGAAGGCGAGCGGCGCTCGACCCTCGGCGACAGCAGGCTATACTACAGGAAGGGCGAACGCGAAGGGCTCGCCGGATCTACTACAGCAGGAGCAGAGACAGCGAAACATACAGTAGGAAGGCTCTGGGTTCTACAGTGGTAGGATTGGTCTAGGAGGTGTACTAGGAGGGCGGCGTTCAACCTTTGAAAGCAGAAGGCCGGCAACTACAGCGAGGATAGACGTTGAATATAGCCTCTCCTGGCGTTCTGGTGTACCTATATTCGTTCGCCTCGCTACTCAGTAGCCAAAGCAAGTCTCAGCCATTTACACCGGGAGCTATAGTGGAAGGTGCTCATTCAGGACAATTACAGACTGTGCTTTCGCTCCCGCGATACGATGTGCAAGAACTTTTCAGTCGATTCAAGAGCGATTTGCAGCCGAGGAGCTTGCGACAACAAACATTCATACTGATGGAACTATCTAAGCACGCAGAATACGTAAAGAATACATGGACACCAGGTAGCTAAGCAGCCTAGTGTTGTATATATTAGAGTACTATTTCTATAATAATCTTAAAGACTCACATGTGCTGATAGGATTGAAGCAGTCAAATAGCTTATGATTCCATGATCTCGACATTGCTAATGCTTTGATAGGTGTTGCATTAGAATTCACGGAAAACAATTTAAATGTTTAAGAGAGAATACAAAAAGTAAGGTACAATTAGAAAAGAGAGCGAGCACATATAAATCTAGTATATATAGGTGTCTTGAATTCTGATGACTGCGCCTAGCTCAACGGCCAAAGCTTCATTTCTAGTGAAATTGGATGCGCCTCATGGTTCATCCACTTGAGGCTCCCTTACTCCATTTTTGGCTCCCCGCTTCAGTCCTGGCTCCTTTGCTCCATTTTTGGCGAACCGGCTTCCCAGCGTCAAAAATGGGCTCTTGGCTCCAAAAGTTGATCCTTTGCTGTAGATTTAACGCTCCACACATAGCAATATACTGGTCGTCAGAGGACGAAGACCTCGAGAACGGTGCGAATATAGGAAAACAAACTTTTGTCGTTTTCAGCGAGGCATATTTCGGTAGTAAGAAAGGTGACGACGGAGGCGAAAGTTTCGCGACCGGAAGCAGAGAACTCCTGTAGTATGTTTTGTAGTTCACCAATATTTTTGTCTTCTTGACGCAGCAATGTCGCCGATGACCCATCAGTCAGAATGAAATGCCAGTCGACTGTACTTTGACCTTGATGCAGGAGCGAGCGCAAAATTCGCCAGAACACAGACATGGTGGTACTTTTTCTTTGTCGTATAATCGTGAGAAGAATCTCTAATTTGAAGGTCAGTCACCATATACGTAATTCCATCAGACTTTGCATAGAAAGATTTTGCTTCGTCTCTCTAGCATATGTAAAACCTGACCTTCAATCAAAACGATCCCCGAGGTTCGAAAGCTATCGTTTCTGAAGGCTTGCCCGAGGAGTTCATTTTTCGAGCATTTCAGGATTAATGATCACTGTCTGATGTGGATGTCATCATTTCTGGATGCCGCCAGTTGTGGATGCCTTCAGCTGCGGATGTTGCCAGTTGTGAATGCTGCTGTGGATGCCGCCATGTGGCTCGCCATTAATAATGCAGGCAATTCCGAAGTGCTTGACAATCGTCCTTGATTATCTCATATCAAACCATCCTAGAGACATTGCACGAGGTTACCAACTTTCTCTCCAGAAAACACAACACTACCAAGCAAGCATGGCGATAGTGAAAAGCGAACGGCTTCTTCGAGAAAAGCTGCGAATGACCAACTCGAAAATATACATAGTTGTTGAACATCACGACAAATATCATACATACAAATCAACGGAAGAATCGAACTGGCCTCCTCCCGAAAGAGAACTTGTGAGTACGCCTGGTCCACGGTCAGACCATTACTGAAGATGACAGAGGACACACGGCCACCAGTGTCACAGACGTCCTGCAGATTTCTATGATCCTAGACCACGGGAAACTCAGAGGATGCGAAAAGCCAATCAGGCAGAACACACTGAAGATCGCGCCCTTGCTGGCCGACGTACCTTGACTACAGCTCAGAACAAACCATTGCTGCGAAGAGGGTTGAAAGATATAAAATTTCCAGTGATAATGTGGCTGGGCTATATAATAGGCTTGCAACGGGGAAGTTGAATGAAGTCTGGGCGTAGATGATAGATATCTAGGAACTGTGCTATAATTACCTTGAAAACGTCGATTGTAAACCCCTCAATCTCTCTAAATTTATGGCCAAGGCCGCCTCAAGAGCAAGATTGAAGACTTGTGAAGATATACAGCCTCATTTTCCCAATAATGCAATTACTTCTTGCCTTTCCCCTTTGGTTTCTTGAACACAGGCTCAGATGTCTGAGATGACGAAAGTCCCGGCTCTGTCTGTTGTGAGTCCGACATGGTCAATTGGCTGTCGTTCTGTTCGAAGGAATCAAGGTTTGATTGCTGGGAGAAGGACTCTACAGCGAAGTCTTCTGGATTGGGTAACTCATCAACGGCAGAACAGATTCTTTCGTGATGAATTGAATAAAACTTGTCGTAGACATTCCTTGTAAACGTGTATGAAGTCCACTTCTCTTTGCCGTCCTGTCTAGTGAAATCAAGCTTATCAACAGGATGACGGTAAAATAGAGTCTCCTTTCCCTTGATCAACGCATAATGCCCGTACATTCTTACAGCCTCATTGTCGTGCGAAATTGAGAAGGTAAGGATTTTCTGATTGAGCTCGTCTTGACGCGACACCAATCTATACAACTCGACGATCGCATTTGCCGCAACGGCGGCGCTATGAGCGTTCTGCCGATCCGCGATGTTGAGTGCTTCGTTGCCGCATTTCACCTCTGCTGTCAGAAACGGGAAATACATCTCATCTGTCGCCACCAGACGAGATGTAGTCTGCCAATCACCAACAGAGGGCTGCAGTTTCTTGACTTGATCAGAGGTAAATGCAGACGATTTGAGCCCCACAGCGAAGTCGGGCTGCGGACGAGGACCTTGAACGAGAGGAATAGATTTGATCCAGCTTTCATCGACAGTTTCGATCAGATGTTCGAGATTTGTAGCTCCGCGAAGGTAAAGAATTTCGGCGGAGGGAACGAGAAGCGGAGAGAGATCGCGGATAACCCTGGCTTCGGTTTTATTACGGACCCTTTGACAAACTCTCTCGAATAAATCATCGTTGAAGAGAGAATCATAAGGCACTGTCTGATCCGCATTGAGTAGAGTCTGGCATAAAGCCTTACATTCTATCGTAGTAGCCACCTTGCCGTCATCATCCATATAAATGTCAGCAAGTGCAAGTAACTTCTCGTAGCGTCGACTCTTAACGGCAGCATTCTTTCCTTCTCTTAAAGAAACGCCACTTATGTCTGATTCATGTTTGCTGAGAGACGGAGTCGACCTCTTCCGGGTAAGTGAATGAGTCATGCCGCTGTCTTGCTTGAAATTTCCTCCAGACCAGCTTCCTTCTTCGATCCAACGCTGGATGGGGTTGACGTCGTTGTTCTTGATATTACTATGAAGATCTGAACGTGTTGTGCCTTCAACAGCACGGTTTGCAGGTAAGATTCGTTGACGTTTCCGCGTAAGCCTTTCCTGAGCTTGGAAAGGTGAACGAGCAGCTCCTTTGGCCTCAGGTTTGTGATTCTGTCCAAGCTCTTCACTCCGTTTCCGCTTTCGATCTAGATTGGAGGAGTTGACTGATTCCTGTGGATACTTTGACCTGAGTCAGTGGTCGCAGTTGTATGGCCAGGGATTGTAGAACGTACCTCTTTGTCAGGCGTAATACTGGTTGAAGAAGGACAAAGGCGTTTTTTCTCTTGTAGACGTACGCTCTTACGAACAGGCGTAACCGACCTTTTCCGTTTGATACCGCGTGGTTGCGCTGTCACTGTCAGCTGAAGAACGGTTTGGAATGTGTGATAGCAGTTTTACCTTGGGTTTTTAATAGATCTAGCAAAGGTTGCCGCCCATATCTTTTAACATCTGACTTTGCTCGTAATAGGGACATGATGATTGGGAATGTGAGGACGGGAGGCTCACGTCTTTATTGCCGCTGGTGTGTTTGATTTTGAGCCTGGGAGCGGCGGATGATCCCCATGCGGAAGGTCCTCGAGGCGCAACATATCAGCGCACAATGCGGGTAGCGCAACATTTACTAAAGGCGGGATCTACTTCCATTTAGGTGTAGTTTGCTAAGTAATACATGTAGATCCCCCACCATAAACACTTTACCACTCCGCTCATCCAGTATGACTTCCGAGCTTCGCCCACCTTCTCTTCAAATAACCAACGCTCTATTTACCTACCTACCTACCTATCTATTTACATACACATCGCCTCGACCTCATCGTCATGCCTACCGTCTGGCAACCACACCCCCGGCTGGATCCTAGCCTCATACCCATCATCCAGAGAGCAATCGCTAGGATACCCCCAGCCCACCTGGAATCTCCTACTGACGGCGAGCTTTATGACGTACCTAGCAGCGGAAGCTGCTGAGCGGGATGCTAAGCAAAGGGATAAATAAAAGACGAAGGACAGCGAGGCTACAGTCTCGCTGCCACCAGATCCTTCACCCCCCGCTTCACCCTCCACCATGCTGGCGCCCACGCCCCGGGGTAAACCCAAAGGCAGCAAGAACCAAACTTCCGCTGTCAGTACCGCCGCTGTCAGTATCGCTTTCGACGAACCTCCACCCTCTTCCGCACCATCTGTGATGACTAAAACAACTAAATCTGGCCGTGCAGTCAAGGAAACAACTGTATGAAAGCAGGAGTCCCAGCCTAGACGTCGCTTCCATGATTCTACTTTGGAGGTAGTGGCTTTCAAGCCAGCGAGGAAGAGTGACTGCTACTATGCTACTATGCTGAGTGACTACTATGGGTAGAAAGGGCAGAAAGGGTAGGAAGTGTAGAAGATAGAAAGATGATGAGATAGTTGATTAGAATCGTGAAGACGACGAGGCGCGACGACATAATACAATGTTCATAAACTGTTACATAGAACAGTGATGGGGAGCAAAAACCGTTGGTCCGAGCCTCAAACTTATGAGTAAGGTCACAAAGATAGTCTAAGCTCATGATCTCTCCCGTTGCTGACCATTCTCTGAACAATGCTAGAACCAGCGAAATTCATCGGCTACTTTCTTTTTCAACCATGCTTCATAGGAGCTTTGGTTGAGATCCTTCTTATCTTCTGTCTCTCGAAGATAATCGGTCCTTTCTAGCAATAGTAAAGAATCCGGAATATTCTTTCCACTCGTCAGGCAGTCGATTAGTGTTCGGATCTTCCGCTAAGCGCAAAATCCACTCCATGTCCTTGTCGACCTCGTAGGAAGTTTCCACCTTTTTCATGACTAGTTCTACGCCAAGCAGCTTCGCTTTGGCTAGAGGCGTGAGATCAAAAATACGATCCGAGGGATCTAGCTCCACTACTTCGCTTTTGTCCCACTGAACGTGAATTGCTTGGATTTTGGTAACGTCGGGCGACATAGTTGGTGGAGGGTAATGAAATCCAACTGAGCACTAAAAAGTTGCAAACGTGAATATCAGCTGTCATGATAATCTAGGGCAGGCGTACCTTGTTGAAGCGTTGAAATAGCTTGAGAAGAAAGCTCGCAATGAATTGAATTTTTTGCGCGGGAAGAGCCACTTCTTAATGATGGTGATGCGTTGGCAGTAAGATCTACATACAGTACAGTATCATGCTAACTTACCTTAGCCGACGCCAGGGTTGTACGGCTTACAGACGATCCGTCTGAGACGAATTCGTCTGCGTGTATATGCATAAGTGTCGAGGCAATCTACCACTTAGATTTCTATTGGCCATACCTTATCTCAGGTAGGCTGGCCGTTGGGTTTGATATAAACCCTGGTGATTCAATATGCACGAGCAACAAGTGTGACGACGTGGTACATGTGTCTCAATCAGTTGGTTCTCCGAGCAATTTATTGAATAATATGAACCAGAGATATCTACGTGTTTTCCTGCGTTCTATATAACATATCGCGTTCCACCATATGTTCTTCAAAGAAAAAGGGTTTCCGCAATTTTCATATCCAATAATCCGGTCAGGATTTGCAACAATGGAGTCACAGTAAGAATCACGTAAATTGAGTTGTTCTAGGATTCTAACGATCAAAATAGCCCAAGGCTACACGAAATTGCGGAAGAGGTTTGGTTCTATCCCGATGAACCGGCAGAAGTAGAGAAGTTGTTGGAAAGGATTCGATTCCGTCCCGGAATTGCAAAACTCCTTGTCGATTGGAGCTGTAGATTTGGAGACGAGTTTCTCATTCACTCGTAGGTCGAACCTTCTACCGTCATATGAAAGTTCAAAGACACTAAATAGACGAAAGAATACTGCCTGCGATGGTTCGTTTTGCGACCCAGTGTCAGCGCCTTCAGAGTTCATCAGGTACCACTATGCCTGCTTCACAAGACGTCGATTTCGTGATCGGGTTCTTCACAGAGCTCTCAAAGACTTTGATAGTTCAACGTTCAATTGAACAACCGACGGTTCAGACAGTTATTTCGGAAGTTCTTGATGTGTTCTTTCCCAGTTCGGTTCAGGCTCGTCGGTCACCCTTTGAACCAGATAATACAATCTGTGTACTGCTTCAATGTGAATCTCTCGGACTTCCGGGTTGGTGCGATAGAATTCTTGAGATACTTGAATCACAGGTCAGAGAAGATCCGGCGTTGATGACGTCACTCTCGAGCATGATCGAGGGAATGAAGCAAAGACCTGAACTACCGTCGAGCCGTCTACCAGATAGATTTTTGGATCTACTGGAATTGGCCCATCGAGCATAATTAACAGTTATGTTTCAAACGTGCTGAAAGCATCAGGAAATTGCTGGACGTTTGTATTTCTTTACACCAGCTGGCTGGTTTTGTTTGCTCAAACCAATTTTAGCAGCATGTAGGAATTGTTGTTTTGTTCTGTTCAAGAAATATAAGTATGCAGGCAAATATCACCGCTTTAGCTATTAAAAGGCACTTTCATTGAAGCTCACCCAAGAAGATGATCATTTTCTTGAGTATATCGTTGACCATCGCATATGGTTTAGAGCGCAAAGAAAGAAGGGCTTAAAGGGTCAGTGAGACTAAAAAAATCCCCTCGAAGTATTGCTCTCTAAACTAAACCACGCTATGAATAAACCCCAAATGAAATGGTCTACTCAAATTTGGCTCCGAGCCTGGTCTAGACATAGTACATATGAGTGCGTTTACTTCATATCGTCGGGCGGCCGTTAGAGTAAAACGTGGCCCCAAAAATATTCAGTGGTACCAACAACTTCCTCTATTCAAGCAACTGAGCTTTGGAGTGGTTAGATAGAAGCAAGAGCTAATGGTCTTCTGGCTGATTCTAAAGAGATGAAGGTCAGAAGCCGGTTGGAGAAGTGTCGCAAAAGCAATGCTGCCCTCCGCGCAGCTTGCTTACCCAACGACAAAGAGCAGACGCATTGAAATCTGCATACTGAAAGACGGTCGCGCGTTCGCACTTTGATGGCATGGCCCATAGAGGGGGCTATGTGCTCAGGAAACGATTGCGAGTGAGGCTGTTCAATGTCGTGATTGTGCGAGGAAATTGAGTTGGTTCTGCCTGCTTGGAGGTGTCTTGGCAGTACGAGACGGGTTGATCCGTCGCCGACGCCTAGGCCATAGCTTCAGCTGTCAAAGGATCCTGGCGAAGTCGAGCCAGCATGCGGCTCAGGGGTTGAAAAACAGCTCAAGCCGCAACCGAAGGAAGCCAGGATGTGCTCATGGCATGCTCAGCCCTGCTCAGGCATGCTCAGGCTCGGCTCAGGTTAGAGCGGCGCTAGAAGCGGAAGGGGGAAACCTTTTTGGCAGTCCTCTATATCAATGTATTTTAAATTCCTTCTGGCACCCCCGCTCCACTTCTGGTTCCCCAGGTCCACTTCTGGCTCCTCCGCTTCACTTCTGACTCCCCATCCACTTCTGGCTCCCTAGATTCACTTCTGGCACCCCCGCTTCACTTCTGGCTCCCTAGGTCCACTACTTGCCCTCTCGGCGCCTTTATGTGCAGGACCGTCGAATCGTCAAGAGATCTCCTTTGGAAACCTTTCGTTTTTGTCTGGGTTGCTCTTCCTCGGGATGTGCTTGAATGAGAAGCGTTATCCATCTCTCAAAGCCGACCGGGGTAAGACCAGGAATGTCTGGTCTCTGATCGTCTCGTTATTGGACGAGGTGGTGCTGACACCCAAGATCTCTATACCCTCGCTAAGATTCTCATGGAGACAGACTCAGAAACTCATTGGGATGTGATTTGTTAGATAGCAATGAGGAAAAACGACCACTCCCACTCGAGATTGAATGGTCTTCCATATACCAGAAGATTATTACATATGTCTAAGCCTCCAGGTCGCATAGCCCTACTTCACCCTTAGACACCTTTCCCGCTATAGCACCCTGTTCTAGTTCTGACACGCCGCTCCAATTTGGTACGGTACACCGTGATGTGCATGTGACTCGAGCAGTGAGGTGGGTGCCTCCAGTGCCTCGCCACCTGGTATTTGGGCTATCAAAGGTAACGTGTCTCAGGAAAACTCTTCTGAGGCAGTGCAAGGTGATGCCCCATGCAGCTTGAATGAGCCGGTTTGAGCGCATACTCCTGGAGAAAGGTAAGAGCTTACGCCGAGAGTAAAGCTGCCAACCACACCTTCTGGCTATGCATTCGGTATGCTCACGCCGATCAAGCTTTGACTAAGATGCCCGTGGAGGTTTTCGAAATGATTGCCTCGCAAACTCAACAACACATTTTCGACCAGCGCCAGGAGTGGTGGCAAGACGCCGTTTGCTGTTGCTCCCTAGCCTGTGATTGCGGAGAAACCAAAGGGCATAAAATACGAGTGTCGAAATTGTTGTCTAAAGTCGGCCAGCGCTTGCAAGGTCCCGAGAAAGACGACTTTGACAAATGCAGACAGGTACACAACTAGTAAGAAACTAGATACTCAAATATACTGAAGACAACTTAGATTTTCGCGAACGACTTCAAATTGGAGATTCGCATTGATATATTCCGTGACAAATTGGAAGAGAATACCACGAGGATGATATTTCCCTACCTTGTTCGACCGTCGATATATTCTGCAATGAAAAGCGCTGCTTGTGGATCAGATGAAAGCCCGCACACCGCACTCATATCCTCGACTATCCTCGATCCTCTCATGATCAAAGAGCCAAGCTCGGAAGAGAAAAAACGATTCGGAATAGCGTTAAAAACACTACGGTTTTCACCGAAGATGCATGAGTTACAGGTAACTGTGTCGTATCCCACGTCGACTCAGCTGTGTCCGCCCGCTACGACTTGTCAGAAAGCTGGTCTGAGGATGACGAGTTGTCAGAACGCTGGTCTGGACCAAATCTAGAGAAAAGAGAAGAACAGACTGCTGGTAAGCGAGCTGTGAAGTCAACGGCATAGGTGCCAGCTAATGCCTATAGCGCTATCGCTCACGGAATGGCCAAAGCTCATGATATTGTCATCGTCGATAATATGAGCGAGCACGGGATTAAAGCATTGAAGAAAGTGCTGCATGGCCGGGTCTCAAAACCCAAGCTGACACAAGTTGACTGAGAATATGTTGTATTATGAGTGATTGTAAAGATGTTGATTACTGTTTTAGCACAGATTTGTAGCTGAAATCGATCTGCTTATCCTCGGATTTTGATGGGCACTGCTTACGGAAACCTGACTGGGACAGTGACTTAGAACAACATGGTTGATTTTTGCAATGCCTTCGGATCTTCCTCATTACGTCGCATTCCTGTTTCAACGCTAAAGGAGCATCTAGATGGGACCCTATGTGTTCAAGCTGAGGAAGGATAAGAGGAAGAATGGTGTCAAAGGAAAGGCTTGTCGCGTGTTCAAAAAGCACTATGTTGGAAGCAGAACATAATTCAACGCACTGAATGACTTCAATAATCGTAATAAATAATAGCCGTGACTTTTACCTTTCTTATATTCAATCTAGTAGTTGTGTGATCCCTATCCGCCCTACCCCGGTGAGTATTCGGGACCTACTCAGCCTGAATGCCTTCAGTCTCCTTGAAGTCGAGGCCTTTTGCCTTTCCTGATAACGAAATCGTAACGGGTCCGTTTATGATATTTCCTCACCAGGTCATGCGTTTCCAATGAACTAGTACTTCTTCAACTTCCCACTCCTCTTCGCCCTCTACGAGAACCATTTTCGAGGGAGGAGCGGTAGCTTCATTTTTGGGATAGGGTTTTAATAGGGAGATGAAACACGAGATGAATACGCCATGTGGGTGAAAGTCGTAAACGATACGATTGGGGTCCTACAAGGTCCACAACTGCAAAGGGCCCAGTATACTTCTGCGACAACTTCTTTTTGGGTCTCGCATCTCGTAGGTTTTTGGTGAAGAGCATGACTTGATCTCCTACGCTGAAGTTCTTGAGTTGAGTATGCTTGTTGTGGGCCGCCGCCTGTTGCTCTTGGGCTTTGCGTAGCCGTTCCAGCATGAGGTCGCGCTGCTCCCATAAGATGTTTACCCTTTCTCTTGCGGCGGGAATGTCTGAACAATCTCCTTCATCCCATTGAAAATTAAATCGGGTTGATATTCAAAAATAGCCTCGAAAGGACTTAGGCCTCCCGTCGCATTTGCTGGTCACTGGCATGGCACGGCATGACATTAAGAAAGAAACATCGCGAGTACGGATTTTAGCACAGATCTGTAGCTGAAACCGCTTCCAAAATAAAAACCGACTCGATACAAGCAATAAGAAATCAAGTTTGTACGACCTTCTGCTTCTGTTCCTGCTTCTGCTTCAATGTTGCATCCTGGAATTCTAACCTTCCCTTTCCAACCAAGATGACCCCATCTTGGCTAGCCGCGAAAAGAAACTGGTGTTAATATAGATCGCTCATCAAGACGCAAACATCGTTATTTCGAACAACGTCTGATCACGTCTAGGGGATGTAGAAATCCGACTATGTCAGATTTCTCAGCCAGGTGTGCCTTTTCCACATATTGCTGAAGACGACGAAGATCTATCGCATTCGTCCAATCCGTGATCTCGCGAGATTTGTCAAGAAGAGCAGCCAGGGCATTTAAGGTCAAAGCTGATGACTTTTTTATATCGTAATGCACTCTTCTAGCCATTCCTTTGAAATGAAAGCCCCTTTTCGAAATCAATATCTGCGAGGTTCTTGCTTTGAGGCGACCAGCGGAACCGACGATAGTTATGATTTGAAGCTCAATTTCGGAGAGAAGAGGTAAAGCGCTGGTCGAAACGCGCGGGATCATCGTCTGAAGTCGTAAGAAATCAAGGTTCGTGAAATACAGTTGTGCTTCTTCCGACTTCATAGCTCCCGCACGGTTCTGTTCAACGGAAAACCTTGTTGAACAGTCCGTGACCGACGGACGATTCCTGGGTTCGGGGTTCAACATGGAATTGGCAATATCCGTCAAACCTTGCCAAGTAGAACGAGAAACCTGGCATTCGACATCCCGCCCGCTTGACCACTCCGATGTATGCGCCCACCAGCGATTAAAGAGACTATATTGAAGAATGAGCACACCGATTGACCAGATGTCAGCAGAATAACCGCTGGGAAGATATGATCCTCTCAAAGCCACCTCGGGCGCCTTATACGCCAAGGACCCTGAAAGAGCGATACCTCCGAGCTTACCTATCATCGGTTCTCGAGAGACGATCAGAATGTTGGATGGCTGTATTGCTCGATGAGCCATGCCCTGTTCATGTATATACGCTGCACCGTTCAAGACATGTATCAGGACTGTCATCATCTGATCTGCCGACACATCCTTCTGCTCAGCAAGTGTTGCGTGAATGACCCACTCCATCACCAGCATCGACTCATTAAGATCAATAAACTTGTCAGGAAATGTTCTTGTGACGCATGGCTACAAAACAGTTAGCGTAATAGCCACAAGATAGACGAAGTGTAATTACATGAATCAATTTCCTGATTTGACGACCTTCTTCCTTCTTTGACCAGCGTTTTACTGCGTAAAAGGTTCCGCAACAGTCTACTGCCTTCTGTATCGCTGGCAGTTCGCCTTCCTCTTGAGGAAGAAGACTAAGCTTTGCGAAATCCTGCATAGTGAGCGCAAAGTTTCTTTGGATAGTCAGACCATTGAGGAACGGCAATGAGGCCAAGGCACTTTTTCTATACGCTTGCCACTTTCGATTATATGCCTCTTCGTCATGACTTGGGATGATTAATCTGAATCTGATGAGTGCGACTTGAATGATATCATTCGAGAAGATGAAAGTGAATGTCTGTCGTAATTGTTTCACTTCGCCATTGAATGACTCAACAACGATGCCGTTGAAGAATGTATCCGTGACGATCATCTGACCATTTGTCCAATTAAAGCCGATGCGAAAGTGAACAGCGCTGATTTCGGACTTGTCGAGAACGACATCAACTCTCTTGTTATTCCGTCCAAAGCGGTGACCATGTTGCGAATCGATCAGCGCCTGTGAGAACCGAAGCGCAAAGGTTGATGTTGCCTGATCATGATGTTTGGCATTCTGCGGTAACTGTAGAATATCTATTTCAGATTCTGATCGTAGAAAAGCAAAGTCGTCATAATTTGTAGATGCCATACTATACGATTAGTTGAGTGAGGATGCTGTGAAATCTAAAGGTAAGTTGAAGGGTGTGTTTGAAGTTGTACGCTGTTCTATTATACAAGTGCTAGCCGCCAAGAAATTCTGCTTTTACTCCATACACTCAGCGGGGCACCAGTGAGCGTTAAAAGTGAACCCGCTACGAAGACGATTGTTGTTCCACCTCATGCTGATATGGCCTATCCCCTTCTCTATATTATAATAGAAAATCTATTTTAGAATCTCCCATGCGGATATCGCTAAAGTCCTCAATCCGATTGGTCCACGTGACTTTCCCCGCGAACATTAGAGGCGTCTTGAGGAGCAAAAACGACGAGCCGTCAAGCAACTCTCTTTCCCCACGCCAAATCTCCTTTCTTTGTTGACAAAGATGCATCTTCGTTGCAATACATCGCCGGTCAATTTGACATCTAAATCCAGTCGGCCTGGCCCGAGATTGGCCACAGCTTCTCGAAAGCTATCCTTGAATCCCGATGTGCGGGACTTCGACGCACTGCCCGAAGATGTTGTTACCTCAGAATCAGTAACTCCGCCGTTTCCACACCCTCTTATCCCCTTGAAGTACTGAAGAGAGCATTCTCGTAGCAAACTTGATAGACTGCAACAGAGTACATCCAAAAAGAACCATCGGCAGTCGATAGACAGTTGGGAATACTGAAGAACAGAAGCGGTATTCTGGGCCGAGCAGTCCAGTAAGAATCACCGAAATCATTTAAGAGATGATTGCGAAGCAAAGGCATACTTCTGAAGAGCAGCAGCAGACTTCTGGGAAACTACATGGCTGTCGTCAGCAAGCCCTGTAGAACTGACTGACCCGCTTTATTGGAAGCAGTGAATTACATGGCATAAAAGCAAGCGAAACTGCGCGGGTTCAGCCTCGAAATCTGAGTTACGATACGAAATATCTGATGCTAATTATTTCAAATGCGAAAATGACCATTACAGAACGCTTTTGGAATCTTCAATAAGAGACGCATGCTTGCTCAGGCCTTCTCCAAGAGCGGAACATACTGAGAGTTTGAATTCGAGAACCGATGGGAACTTGTTATCGAGCGCAGACTTGTTTGATCAGGAATCTCAGGCTGAAAGTGTGCGCCAACCGCCGCTTGAATTTGAATCTACAACGCGTTTCTCGCTGGCGCCAGAATCTCCCAATGAGAAATGTCCTATTAAGCACCGAGATCGATCAACCCAGCTCTTGTGGCCCCAACTACGAAGAAGCCAGAGACTCAAAGCAAAACAGAACCCTCTACGAAGAAGCCGAAGACTCAAAGCAAAACAGAAACCGGTAAAGAATTAATGTTCTCAAGGAACAGGTCGCTAAATGGAGCGCGATCAGACTCGCCCATGTAAAGCGAGATGAGCTTGTGAAGAGAGAGATCTTGGCGCTTCGACGTCCATTGAAAGATGGTTCTCAAGTATAACGAAGCAGAAACGGCTCATCAACTGAGGCTTTCGATTGCGAATCTGCACTAAGCCACCGACAGACAACCTGAATTCGGAGGTTTACTCCAGCCCGAAGAATGGCACATAAGAGAAAAGCAGAGTAAGCGATGCAGCTGAACTGCTTGATCGAAACGAACCCCTCCCTCTATAAGTAATGCTACCTCATCTCCAGTGGATAGAGCGGTTGATGAAGCGGTTGATGGAGCGATTGATGAAGCGGATGCAGTGGCTGATGCAGTGGCTGATGGGGCGAGTGGGTTGACCAAATGATCACACTCCCGTCATCTGACCTGGCTATTGCAACTAGGGCAATCGACCAAGCCCACGGGATTCTCATTCGCCTGATGATGATAGCTTCATAATGGCAAAATATCAATCTTTTCTCATTCACCCTACAACAAGCCCAAGCGTGAGACGATACTAACACTTTAAAACATTTCCGGCTCGTGGCTTGGCAAACACACTTTGCTTAATCCTGCATATCTAGTTGAGATACTACTTCGGATGATGGCCGGCGCAATGAAAGACTGGAAAACTCTGCCTCACCAGGAACATTCCATTGAAGACCCAAAACCCTTCAACAAAAGCATCTTCATCGGAAGCTCTCCATCACAAGCCGCATCGCCCAATGAAGAAAAGAAAGCCTTCCAGAGGTTTCTAACTGCAACGCTCGATGGTACTCCAAGTCTGATCACCCGCTCCTAATATGATAGAATATCATCATGCACGTCCTTCCTCGATCGCGACACGTCTTCGCTTGCCGTTCTCTCCTACAGCCTTTTCTGCACTGACTACTTCTCCGTTCCGTAGTCGGTTTAAATCTCCTTCATGTATGTCTTCGACAAGTAAGCTTGCGCGTCTTTCTGGAGACCATCTAATGATCTTCGACCTTGAACCGAGTGTGGATGTGAAGGGCTCCGGGACTGAGAACAGCCTATCAAAACTCGATGTCGTGAAGCGTGAGGCTAGAGGCGAGCCGCTTTGCGGCTGTGGCGAAGTCCAAAGTGAAGTATGAATATCAAGATACGGTGTTTCCCTTGAGGCCGATGAAGCTTTGTCAAAGCCATGAAATATATTCAGAGCCTTTGGCGGAGTGTTTGACGGCGCTGAAGCAGAGCAAAATGAATGATTGAGTACGATTCCATTTTGCAAATCGAATTCAGCAGACCCTTTTTCTTTCATGATAGTCAAAGAAATAGAGGCTCTCTTAAACATCGTTAATGTTCGTTCGATAATTGAAATATAATGAACTTACCCATTCTGCTATAGCTTTCCGATGATCAATATCTAGAGCCTCTAAGTCTTTACAGAGTTGTTCTTTCTTTATAGTTCGATTGTGGGTTAGCCTTTATTTCATAAGCCGAATAAACCAAGTTACCCATGCTATCATGTTATATGTGTCTTGATCATATACTTTCTGTACGCTCTTAGAGAGTTCTAATATCACGGTCCTATACTCCTTCGGACACTCCTGATTTGCTGTGTACTTGGCTGTCACATCCTGAGCGAATGCAACGCAATCTGCAGCTGTGGCTCTCGATCGAAGAGTTGACATGATGATGATGCGTACAAACACCGCAAAAGCTGTAATAGATGTTAGAGAACACGCGAGGTATCTGTTGAGAGACCAAGCGCAGAGACGCGTTATTAAGGTACGAAAGACAGGGCTAAGGACTGACATGCTAATCAACTGACGCGTTATTATGCTACGATAGGCCGAGCTACGGAGAAGAAGGACAAGATGAATACTAAAATACAAGACAGAACATAAAGTTTCAAGCATGAAGGCCCAACCAAAGGCGCATCTAGGCAACCATGCAATTGGTGATACTCCCTGCAGAAGCCGAATTAGACTGGGATGCTTTGAAACAAGAGACGAAGGTGACAATCCTGCCCCTTTTCTCGCGCCTAGAGCCATCTATCTCCTCCGTCTGTGAACAGACCGCAGATATTCTCTTCGTCTATCGTCTTCTTGCTCCTACTCTCACCTACACAGTCATGTCAAACTATTCATTCGAGAGACACTCTTGGAAGATCGAGAGTCACAAGAGCTACAAGATCTTAAACGTTTATCTAAAGACGCGCTCTAACGTTGTTACCCGCTTTATCATTGAAAGCATGCTTTTTTATGAACACAAAGATCGAGAAGGTTTCATTGATGAAATCGTTGACAAAGGCGCTTTCATTTCTTCTGAGCCTTGCTATGGTGAACGTGTCAGATCCGATGTCAATAAAGAGCTCTACGTTCGCGCAGAATACTATCCCGGAGCATTGAAAGCTTTACCGAAAGCAAAGAAGTTCAAAACTCGAACAAGTGAATTCATCAAAGCAATCGATCACCATAGTCTGCTCACGTACCGTCCTTTCGATTGTGATGACGATTATCTCACGAAAAGCACGACCTTGATTGAGTACGAAGGACAAAAATACCTCTTCAAAGGAGCAGAAGATCTATCTTCTGCGCCATTCATTTATCAGGAATTTCAAACACTCTGGCGTCTGAACCATCCTTCTATCATTCCCTCTTCTAAGCTTCTAGTGAAGCCTGAAGAAGACTCGAATCGTGTCCTTGGATTCCTTCTTCAGTATTATCCACACGAAAATCTACGAGAATTCGTTTTCAAGTTGCGAAGCAATGGTGACGTTCCTTCGTCCTTGTTTTGCAAATGGGCCGTACAACTTGCACAAGTCTTTCATCATCTGCTGTATACGAAAAGATTCTCCTATCAAAATATCAAGCCCGAAAATTGCGTCATGAATGAGAAGAAGAACCTAATTCTAATCGACTTCGAACATGGTTCCCGCTGCAGATCGAGATTCAGAGCTCCGGAGATTGATAGATATCATGACATCGCAGCGTTGTCGAATACGGCTCAAGAACAGGCAAAGGTTTTTTCGATGAGAAGAACTCTTTGAGTAGTCTGAGAGATAACGTCGACCAACAAGTACCCCGAGAGAAGAGAGGATGAAGAATACCGCGAGACGATCTTCACTGAAAACACAGCATCTGTGCCACAGAGTTGGAAAGACATGATACTGCAATGCGTAGATGAGAATCCAGACAACAGACCGAGCTTAACGGACATCTCCGAGCATTTCGAAAAGGAAAGCCAAAGCTTCAAACAAAAGTCGAGGTTCAACAGAGATCCCTACTTTCTGCGGGAACGAAAGTGAAGTTAATTGCGTGATTAGATTGAAACGAACGAAGGAATATTTTGTAACTCTATCGAGTCTGAGTTCTGAAGTAAAACAGCATCGCAGTATTGCAGTTCGAGTTGATGACTGATCTGATGATTGGTTTATTATTGTTTGGTGCTCGATTGAAGCTCGGATTGTCGACTGAAGCTAGCTTCGAAGTTCTTAGCTGTAGTCGATTTGACTGACTTCTGACAAAGCTCGATTTCGCTTCTGATACCTTGTTCTAGCGCTTGACTCGTTGCCGTGCCATGTGTCTTCACGTCAGAAAACGGAGGCAAGCGATTTTCATCGCTGCAAGTGTGTTGCGGACTGCTCCATCTAGGTTTTTGCACATCAGGCTGTTCTACACCGCTCAGATTGCTCAGATTGTTTCGCCCAGATTACTCAGATTGTTCTACACCATACATTGAGATTACCCATGTTGTTGCACACTGCTAAGATTGCTCAGATTGTTTCACCCAGATTACTCAGGTTGTTCTACACCACTCAGGTTGTTGTAGACTGTTCCACCTAAGTTGTTGTACACCAGATTGAGATTACCCAGGTGATTGCACACTGCTAAGATTGCTCAGATTGCTTCACCCAGATTACCCAGATTGGTGTATACCACCCAAATTACTACGTACTTCATGCTCACTAAAGAGCTTGAAATAATTGAATAAGAACTTGGGTGCTTTGTCGAAGCTTTCGACGCTTGAGTACCCAATGAGGCATACAGCAGGCTATTCCCTCTATCGAGGTTGACCTCGCTGTTGCCAGCTTGAAGTCACAAGGGCGTAGCTTTCTCTGATTTTGGTAAGACACACGCCGTGATATTGCCTGACAGAGTGATGAAGACAAAGAGAGACAGAAATCTTCATTTGCTAAATCATAAGTGAAAGCATTCAAAACTTACGTGAAAGGGGAATATTATATGTGAAGGAACTCAAAAAAGGAAGTAGAGTTGAAAGCAGTGAACGCCTTGAAATCGTCAACAGCAAGCTCAACTTTGAGCCATTTCCCAAACTTCACGCTTGTAGCTTTACTGGCTGTCTCAGAGCTCTGTATCCCTATGAGTCGAGCTTATCACCTCAACTCGCATGAATATAGCCCTCTCGACCCTCCTTCGTCGTTGCTTCACAGCGTCGTTTAGCTGTCGATGATGTCGCATCAATGAATGAGACCGAACGTTTCCGGCTTTGAATGCTTTGTCTACTAGATGTTAATGATACACTTGCAGTAACTTGGTAAAAAGACATTAATACCTTCCTAACGTCGACAAAGCATTGTTCTCCATTTTCTTGAGTAACGAAAGTTGACCTTCCAGCTTTTCATTATCCTTCTGCAAAGTGCGAATCTTTAGATTCTTTATGCAACTGTTAGTTTTCGTTCGATGATCGAAGTAATAGTAACTTACCTTCATCTCTAATTTCTCTACTAGAAATTCGATGTGATCATGTAACCATGGTATGCTTCTGACAACCTCCACTGCGTCTTCGAAAGAAACCTTCCCAAATCTTCTTTCGTATTGATGTATAAACACGATGGCCTGTGTATGATATTGTTCGACTTCGCTTGAGCTAAGTAAAGAAAGACGTTCTACGTAATTAGGAGAATATTCTCGACCGTGCTCTTGTTCCATTGTGAACAAATTGTAGAAGTTCCACTGTTAAGACTGGAAGAAATCTCTTTCTATGACATGAAAGAAGCTCGTTGATGAGGATTGCAAGCAAAGATAAAACAAACGCGCACATTTGCTTTAAATCTGTGGTTAAATGTACTCTACGTGTTATTATTGAGGAGATCACAGAAGCCTGCGGCTCGCTCACATGGTCCGCAAGCTACCAATATGATAAGATTATGGTTCAGCAAGAGGCCGCACAACTGTTTTTTCAACTTGTCTCAATCACAGATAATACAGATGATAGCCTAAGTAGCTAAGACAACCGGCTGAGCTATTCTTAATGACTACAAGATTCTGACAGCCCTGCTGTATAAGTTGAAACATTTCACCTAACTAAAAGAACGGCCTGCCATTCCGATCATTGCACGATTCACGCGGTAGCATAAATGCTACCCGCGATAGCTCAAAGGTGCCCCAAGTTGCCGTTCCTGGTGCATTTGCCGATGCTGTTCCTGTTGTGATTGCCCTTGCCGTTTCCACATCTCGGAGAAATAGGCTGGAAGAGACACGATATTTAGACCGACGCGACATAGAGAACACCGCCAACAGTGATGGTAGAATTCTCCACATCCCCTCAGTTTTTCATCGAAAGTCCTGCAGAATTTAGAATGCGAAACAAGAAGGCTTGTTCTAAATCGACATAGTGAACAATTTCGCTGCTTCATGGTCTCTTTCGATGATCGTTGCCACTGATACGCCTTCAGGAGGGATTTGAGGCACTCAGTCATCAAGGTGTCGGACAAATCGTAGAGTGTGAAGAGCCACAAGAACAACTCGAAGTGACTTTCGTGACTTTCTTGAGACCAATTTTTCAAGCAACCCTCAAACACCATCATCCATCGCGATGCAGCTTCATTCATTCCAGAGCTCTCCTCAACCAGTGCAGATCCAAAATAATGTGTCAAGCTTTTGTTGACAAAGACGAGGTCGAACTTCTTGAATAAGAAGATAGGCTTCTTGTTAAGAGCGTCGATGCGATCTACGACAATAGACACGGCAGCTTGATCGGCCACGTTCTGTGCGGTCCGTATGAATTCCGGCAAGTATAATATCTCGTTCTTCAAGTCTGTGAAGTTCATGTCCGTGAACTCCATGTCTTCGACGCAAAGATAGAGTTAAAGGTCAAATTGAGGAACCAAAGGAGAGAATTTTGAAAAGGCCACGTCTTTGATAACCTTCACCGCAAATCCCAGTTGATCTGAGACATTGATGAATCATCCTTGAATTACTCAGGTGGTTGTACACCACCCAGATTACCCAAGTTGTTGTTCACTGACCACGAGCCAGATTACCCCGATTATTGTCCACCACTTACACCACTAGCCACGATACCCGCGTTGCTGTACACTATTCAGATTGTGCTCAAGTTGCTGTGCATCACGCATGTTTCGGGTCATTCACACCGTATTCAGGTTGTTGCACATGACAGTTGTTGTCAACCACTGACAGAATCAGTCAGAGTTTCCTCGTTGCTGTGCACCATTCAGATTGTGCTCAATTTACCCAGCACATGACAGTGTCAACGAGCCAGATTACTCACATTGTTTCACACCATTGACACCACGAGCCGAATTACCCAGGTTGTGATGATTCACTTGCACACCACTCAGATTGTTGAACGTCGTTTAGAGTATTCAATTGACATCACTAGTCTCAATACCACTTAGATTGCTGAACGTCTATTCAATTTATTGTTAAGAGCGAAACGTTCAGGAATTACCCTTCCGTTTCCGTAGCTACATCGATCAACAACATGTTCCTAATTCCGCGCTGTTTTCGAAACAAAGTCAGCGACAAAACAATCAGGTCTAAACATAGCAAGTCGGGAAACGTCGTGCCAAAAAACCGTCGACGAGGCGAGATAAACACAATAGCATATTTTGCCTGCGCAGACGTACCTTTTTCCGAAGACAATGTGTTAGCTAGAAAAGAAGCACCTTTCCCCGAAGACAATTTGACAGCTAGAAAAGAACTTGTAGAGCTGCCTGCGAATCCCATCGATGAAAAAGGTGAGATGATGATTGCACACTTCTAACACCACCAGCTAATAGCGACATCAGAAACAATTTTTATCAATTGGCCATGTAACGAGCCGCCGCCACCTGTGGATTATAGCAGAAAACCAATATACATACCACGTGCACCGTCTAATTCCACCTTGCAAACCGAATTTTCGTGCGATGCCGATTCACCATCCTGCTCTTTAGTGCCTGACACTTCAGACTGTACACCTCCCGCTCTTCCTCCACGTCCTTTAGAAAGATTTCGAGCCAGCCTGCTGACGAAGAAAACCTCTTCACAATTCGGCTGAGTTATTTCCGAGAAGATCGAAAGAGAATCCCAGATGAAGTATAGCCGTTTACTACGCAATCTCCGTGCTGGCTACCCGACAAGCTACATCACAGATGTTCAGATTTTCAACGCAGTCGGAATCAGAAGCGACAAGCGAAGGGAAGCAGACGTTGCGTGAGACCTCCTGCGCGATGACCATGGCTCCATCCAGTCTAGAGATGTCGGGCCGCCCTTTCTGAAATACTTTTGCTGCTTGTGTGAGGCTGCACGAGACGGACATAAGATACCTAGTCAGATCCCTATTATGATCCGCGTCGCATACGATCAGAGTGCCCAAAACGCTTACAGGATTTATGACAAAGTCTTGAAGAAGCACATCTCGTCTGCCGAAGCCCTTCTCTGCGCGTACGAGAGGTTGCAACGAGCATGTGTACTTGTAGCCTTGCTGGAGATCGTTCTGTCAAAAGAACAGATCGAGAACGCTCGGTCTATCGTGAACGGACTACTCGAAGACCAGGGCGAAATCGATAGTTTTCGTCTTGTTGGAATTGATGGTATATCAAATTTACTGACGACCTTTGTTCGAAGCTTTCCCCATATGAAAAGAGCCAGACTTGCCAAGAATGATGTACACAACGCTCTAGAGTTTGTACAACTCGTCATAGATTTCTCAGAATTGGAAACGTGCCGTCTTTTCAATGCCACCATTGCAAGGCTTGAAGGACTTCAGATGCCTCTATGTCTGGGAATATTCTTGTATGTCAGAGAGACTCTTGCGTACGCCAGCAAAGAGCAGCATCTTTCATTGATAAAGAAACTTTTCGAAAGCCTGAATGACTTCTATTCGACATCAGATCTTGCGCCAAACGAAATTGCTCCAAACTTTATGCCATATTGCAGTACCATTCTGTTTTTGCATCCACGAGGGTCCCCTCGAGACCCTTTCCTTCTAAACATGCACCACTGTATGAAAGAAGGTGGTGTCAGTAAGGAACAATGAACTCGTGCTTGGCGAGAGCTTGGGTTGGAGCAGAATTACCAACGTCAGAGCGGTCTGATCGCCGCACGTGAGAATGTTCAACACGACCTAATTCATCTTGCGTCGTGCCGCGATCGATATTGAATCAAGCTTTCCATATTTTCTATCGCTGGCCGATCGATATTATGAAAGAATATTTTACGATTAAGCGCACCTCAATCCTCAGGTCTCTTGACTTCTCTTTGACCATTGGAATCTTAGTGGGGCTCGATGGGTGACAGAATATTATAGGTTGAATTCTTCGCTAGATTATGTTATGTAGCGCGATGTACTATGCAACAAAAATCGGAGACAGCACTAACAGCGTTTAAAGATGGCGGCACGATTAATGTATCTCACCGTTAAGCGCCCCACTTTTACGTCATCTGGCCGTGAAGATATAATGCATCTGAATAGAAGCATGAAAGCACCAAAACGAGCATCTTTCTCTCTTATTCCTCCCCTCAAGTCCAGACCCTTGTCAAACCAACTTTAAGCCACAATGTAATATCAGCCATCTTCCTACGAAACGCTGCAAAATTCGGACGTAGTCGAGAAGCTTAGAAGCCAAAGCAATTCGGTTCCTTGATTTGAGGGCGCAGTCCGCCGATTCGAACTTATGACGAGCGGAAAGTTGATACATTGAAACCAGATATGTTCAATGAGAAAACGCCTTCCAGAGGCTTCTAATTACGACGCTCGACGCCTTTGCGCAAAATCACTCTGAGGCACTCCTATCCTAATCTCTCACACTACAGCCCTTCACCCTCTTCGCCCCTTTCATAGCCACGAGTGAGCCTTCTGCGCTTCTTTTTCGAGATGTTTCCGAGATATCCGAGGTGTCAGAGGTCATCTTGACTGTGGGTGCGCGAGCGTTCTTTGTTCGATGATCTTCTTGAGGATCTAGCAATGAAGACTCTGAAGTTGCTAGAGGGAAGTCTATAAATAAAGGCGAGATTACTTCTTCATACGATGTCGTAGACCAAATTGAAGAAGATAAGTCTAGGAATGACGTGCCTCGAACTGACAATGTGTCGTCTGGCGCTGAAGCTATGTAATAAGAGGGCTTGAACGTGGTTTTGATTACAAGATGCGGCATTGAGACTGGCGAGCATTGAACAGGAAAATCTAAAGGTGCTGGCGCTTGTGCAAACGCACGGTCTCCCAAATCAAGCAAAGATCCCTTCAAGCCGATGATCATTAGCCTCGATTCCAAGATCAAGATGAATCGAGCTTATCAATGCTGCAGTCTTCTTCTTGTAATGATCGTAGAGTTCTAACATATCTCTACACTTCAGTATTTCGTGAACGCATCTATGAATTTCTTCTGTTACGAGTTTCTTGTAGAAGACCTCCGAGTGGAAGGCTTGCTCGTAGAAGGCATGTTCGCAGGAGGTTTGTTGGTAAAATCCTTGCTGATAGGGTGCTTGCTCATATGAGGGAATTGACATTGTCGTCCGAGATTTGTAGAAAGACCGAAAGGTTGTAAGAATGCTTGAGGACAAACAACGTTTTGAAAAGCAACAGAGGATAATTGAGGATTAATACTACATGCTCTGTCTACGCGTTGTTTATTGAGCAGACTAGGGACAGACAACCTCATGCTATAAAAAGACCAAGCAAAAGCACTCAACTAAAGGCGCGTCGTTGAAATGTGATTGATGAAGTGATCATGCTAAAGATGGCATTTCCTGCAGACAAGAAATCGGACGCAGAAGAAGACGTAACCAATCAAAACAGGTAAAGCTAAGACGTATGACACAACACGAAATTCTCGAGTTCTAAAGTCACAGCGTAATACTTCTCCCGCTCAGAGACGTCACCTAACGTCCGAGACCGTTGAGTTACTGAGAGCAATCCTTTACAGAAGTTCAAAGGTCGAAACCTGAAATCGTTGAGAAAGGCGCTTCAACTGCTTCTGAACCTGCGTTGAGCCAAGTCCTCCGTGTAAGAGAGCATAAGAGAGTCTGTCCGAAAGCGAATAGGTTTCGAGACTCAGAAAGTAGTGAAGCGCTTATAGTTCTCAGATTGTCGCCCAATTTATCCATGTTGTTGCACATCATCAAGGTCGTTGTAGTTCTCGCGGATCATGAAAGCGTGCACTTAATGTTGTCGCCTTGTTTTCTCACGCCGAGTCTTTGTCATAATAATTTATTGATTAGTGTCAATTCGTAGTAAGAGTGATAGGAATGAGCACTGATTGATTTGTCACACCTTGTCATTGGTAAGCGGCTATCTCCGTATGCCAGCCGATCATCATGAATAAATCTAGCGAAAGCATGACTTCCGAGATTTCTTCCACGAACGAAGATTGGATCAAGGACATTGATGCGGATGGCTTTATTTTCCTAACAGACTCAGCCGTTGGCGAACGGGTTGAGGAGTTCGCAGAGAATGAGTGACCCCGCACTACGATTGAAGGGTTGAACTTTATTCAAGCCAGTACCATCGACGACGCTGTAAGTAGGTTCTATTCTACCTGAGTCATCCTCTTCTAATATAGAAAGCAGCGCGTAGTTGAAATACTTTACATCCGCATTTCGCTATTCCAAGCTTGAAGCCTGCTTCCTGAAACACCCTCCAAGGGCCGCATATTCTGTTGCATGGCGTCTGAAAGACAAGAACGCCAAACACTTGCGATTTTCATATGAAGCAGAGAATCAAAAGTCGACTTCTATAAGAGCTCTCACAAGTTATCCGTTCAATGTTTGCACTTCAGCTCGCTAGCACCCACACAGAAAACCCCCCGGCACGCCTTCCACACCCCTCTCATTCATTATACTAATCACTCACCCTCCCATACACCAATCCCCCAGAGCTGAGGCGTGTCATTCGAGCCTTGGCCTTGATCCACATAATCAGGACCATAGAGTGCAAAATAGCTAATAGACTGATCCGTAGAATTAGTGGTCTGACCTTGGCCTTGACCCATATAACCAGGATCGTAGAGTGTAGAATAACTAGTAGACTGATCCGTAGGAATAGTGATTTGACCTCCATTCTCGAAGTTTGCGTCGTGAACTGAGTATCCAGTACGTTGATCCTCAAGATTGTGCATTCCTAAGAGATTTTGACGAAACAGCTGACCTTCATCCGCGAAGGCTGAATTGTGAACTGCAGAGTATTCAGTACGTTGATCCCCAAGATTGTGCATTTCTAAGAGATTTTGACGAAACAGCTGACCTTCATCCGCGAAGACTGTAGAGCGATCAGAAATCCGAGACATAGAGCTTGAACTTCGATTCTGATCATTAAAAGCGACATCATGATCTGCGACAGACGAATGACTCGTCGCTGCGTAAGGAAGTATCATATATGCAGCAATTTCATCATGTAAATTCGTCGCAGACTCAGCATTGTGAGCTCTGTCTAGATTGAAAGACATAGAGTTCTTCGACTCATCTACGTCAAGAGCGTCAAGAGTAACATCTAATAGTTTTAGTTCAAAACACAAGCACAGCACAATTTTATATCTTGTAAAGCTTAATCTACCTTTAAGTTTCTTTTCAGCCGCTTGTTCTCTTGTCTTCTTGCAACTTTGTCGTTGTCGATGTCGATTATACGATGATCGAGACCCCAAAGTCTTATCACATGCTTCGCAGCGCGTATTGGGACTCTTTTCTAAATATCGACATGATTAAAGAACCTTATAGGCTTTGGAAAGTATACATACCTTCATGACCAGGCCAGCACTTGTGTGTTTTCAAATATGCCGGCTTTGTCCACCATTTTTGACATCGTGTGCAGTAACTTCCATTCCAGATTATTGAGCTTGAAATGTTCTGTAGCTTTGAAAGTTCCGCGTTAAGAACGCTGACGCGATCTTTTAGCAAAGCAATCTCCTCCTCGTAAAGCTTCTTCACTACTTTCTTTCTGTCGTTATTTCTATACACGGCACGTTGACATGCGATCACCGTTTTTGACGTCTTTCGATCAGACATGTGGCTTGTGCGTCTTTCACTGCGTGATTCTAATCATGATCAGCCTTTGTACAGAGATCTGAACGAGGAATTAATCTTACGCGTACTTTGACGTCAAGGCTTGAATGCTTAATGAGAACAGAAAATAAAGCGTTTGAAGGAGGGCTCGCCAGTCGACATCAAAAGTCAATAAAAAATAACGGTCTCCGTAGAGCGAAACCGTCGACTGGTGGCTTGGTAAGAACCACTCATGTCAGAGAAATAAGACTTTCACTCATCATTGAGGAACAACGTTGCAGAAGAATACCCAAACCTTGGCAATGCAATGTGTTTGTCAAATTATTTTACAGACAGAAGAACTTATCGTATGCCTTTTCCTTCATCGAATCATTGTTACGCAGGCTGACATATCATACAGAAGGCGTAAGACGATTTCTCAAGTCCTTGAACTGCACCAGATGTAATATATTATATAAAACATTCTCATACCTTGAGGTGTGCCTTTACTTCGTGGAACTAATTTTACGCTCTGTAACATACCACTTAGGGATCCACGAGCAGACTCACTTTAGACCCTGGAAGTGTAGCAAGTCCAGCTAAATTTCACGTCAAAGAATTCTCTTTCAAACAATACCGAAATCGACACAAAAAAGGGATGCACTCAATCTTCAAGTGTCAACAGGATTCTTACTTAGAGAAATTCCATCAAGTTACACAGAATGAATCACGGGACAATGGTCCAGGTGCTGTAGAGACTTAAGGACCCTGCGTGCCTGCCAAGTTCTCTCTCCTCTAAAAAGACAGACGATATCTGTCTGTGTTCCAGCATCATCTCATTCTGCCTTCATTGAACAGTGTGCAGGGGCCCATGAGACAGGTAGTCGTGTATTAGAAAAGGTCGCTCCTGTATTCGGATTAATCACCGAAGTTCTCTATCGAATAAAGCAGTGATCCACGCGTCGTACCCTTTTCCGACAACTTCGACATGAATCCCTTGAGCTGCATCGTGCTAAGTTTCCCAAACATCACTAGCGAACGCTCAGAGATATTGAGAGAGACACCTGACAGGTGTTTGTAAGAATTTAGAGAGACTCTTGACGGAACCTGCTCCCATTGGTCTGACATTCATATGAGATGCGTCGATTTAAGTCCGGATACTCTGACATTCATGTGAAATGCGTCGATTTGTGAAGATCGGCGGCACACCTCGAAATCGTAAAATTCAATACAAGGGTACAGATTCGAGATCTCAAGGTATCCGTGTATTCAGCAAATAGTCAAAACTAAGTGCTTTCTCCACGAGCATTGAACAAGCAGTCCGCGATCATGTTAATCTGACGAGACCTGCTTTCATTGGTCTGACATTCATATGAGATGCGTCGATTTGAGTCTAGGATGCGTCCTGTGAAGATCGGCGGCACACCTCGAAATCGTAAAATTCAATACAAGGGTACGCATTCGAGATCTCAAGATATCCGTGTATTCAGCAAATAGTCAAAACTAAGTGCTTTCTCCACGAGCATCCCTTGATGTGCAGCGCATGGCTCGTCGCGAAAAATGAACAAGCAGTCCGCGATCATGTTCATCTGACGGGCTTCTAATGAAGCGATGTTGTGAATGGACGTCAATTCAGCTCTTCAAATTGCAACATCTACAGTTGCTTTACTCTGTTCTGGCTTCAGCCTTGGAGTTTGGTTTTTTTTTGTGACGAAGCTTCATTCCTCGAGGAATATCCTCCAGAAGCTTATCCTCCTATCTCAAGCAGATATTGGCTTCCTCCATGTCGCGGGAACGTTTCTGCTCCTCATCTTGAGTATCTATCGTCTACTTTATAAGTAGGGTCTGGTCGATTCCTTTCCCTATCGTGAAACTGACTCTAACTAAATTAGACTCATCAAAGCCAAGATCTAGTTTTATGATTGAAGTGTTGTTGATGCTACTAATTATAGTATATCACGAGAGAGAACTTCATCTACTATCAGCTCCTAGATCGAGTCACGTGCCAATGTCGTCAGCCGCGAGGCAAAATTTTTGCCCCTTCAGATGAATGATTCGAAATCGTCGCTACGTCCGCACGAAAATCATTGTCAATGCGTTGTACCTCAGAAGTATATCAAAATGGTATCATCTTCTTTCAGCTTGCACTTTACATATTGTGGTAACAGCCCTGACAAAGCGCAGGGTAGATAGTGTCGATCGGCATGCAAACAAGCCTGTGAAAGTACAGTGAGTGCTGTTTCAAGATGAACATCATTGACTTCTTCTTTCTGCCTGGGTGCCTTCTTTTGCCCTGTCGAGACCCATTTGTTCAAAGATTTTGAGCCCTTTACTAGAAGATACTTACCTATATAGTCAGTAGTCAGCGAGTCCCCATCCGTATCTCATCTTGATCCATCTCATACTCGTTTTTCACTATTATTCGCTTCAATCCTGCCGTCAGCCTCGAGAAGCGAAAATTCGAGGAACAATCGAGGCCTGTTTGGTATAGGACACCTTACGGCCTTTCGCTATTTCATCGTTTGGCAGTTCGTGCCCCTTGCACGAGGTTGATATTCCTACTATAGGATCGGCCCTTCATCGACGACTGCTGTATTGTGCTTAATTGGGAATATCCAGAAAGGGGTCGGAAGTCTCTCTATACCAGCTACAGCACTTTCCCAATACCTATTCTGATCTCTGACCATGACTGAAGAAATGCGAACGCTAGATGTCAAGGATATTGCGGAAGATAACAAGAAGCTTATGGAAAATTACGAGCTAGAGATATACAGTATCTTATGTCTAAAAAGACGAAACGCAAGAAATGGGACTGAGATGTACATTAGACCGATCATAAGGATGGTGAGCTGGAAGGTTGGTTGACTTCTAGTTCAGCACTAGTTCGAGGATCTTACGATTATACTACGGCGATTATCATCAAATTGAAGAGTGAGAAGAGGGATGTCAGTCTACTTCTTGGTGACAAGTATGTCTGCACTTATTCAACACGCCTCAATGCGTCATCGGAGGTGATCATGGTATTTTTGAAGCCTGGGTACTACTGTTGGTGGATAGGGGGTGCTGAGGTGAAATACATCAAGAGGCTCGAGGAAACGTCTTGAAAGAAGTTGTATTTCAGCTAGTGTATGTTCGCATGATGTTTGCGCAAAGCTGAAGAGGGATGATCATGAACGATTGCTGTGAATAAGGGCTTGAAAGTGTAATGGTCAATTCACGACCCGCTTCGTCCTTAAGAAATTCGAGAATTACCTCTGCACCGACTGTTGTGAGCGACAAATTTTGTAATGAAGCTAAACCGTTCACCAGGTCTAGCAAAGTTCAGATTAGCCCGAGCATATGACATACTCACATGGTTACTCATACCTGCAGAAGCGATCGTGATTTGTGTCACCAACGTGGGGTCGCGATATCCTATCAAGCAGTCAGCCCAGCTGCGCATTTGTGTTGTTATTTCAACCCACCTTCGTTTCGTTGGCCTTGAGACGATAGTGACAGCCCCTGCCCATCAACGATAGGGAGTGCTTCTGGCAGGAATTCTGCAGAGGCGTCGCTGACTGCCTCGTCATTTTTCTGCGATGCATCGTCTGCTACGAATTAATCTTGCATGTTGTTAAGGACAATTACTGACCTAAACGAAGACGCTTTGCAGGCCGTCTGTCCTTCGAATCATCGAAGCTGAACTCGAGTTCATGATATTCTAATCCTTTGAGATGACTGGCTGATTAAGTTGATAGAGTCGAACTCACTTCTCCGAAATTGAGCAATACTCTCAAGATGAGCCTTTGCCGCTAGAGTGACTTGAATCTCCTTTCGAAACATCCATCTCGGTGGGAGATCCTTGGCTTGCACGTACTATGCAGCATTCTCCATGAGATAGCTGAATTCCGTGCGATGCATCTTAGAAATATCTAACGGGGTGTAGGACACGCCAACGAATAGAAATGTTTCACAGTCCAACTCTTGCAATTTCTGCCACCTCTGTTTCGTCGCACCGACCTTGTCTGAGTTTCCGTAGAGACTATCGATGAACTTGCCGAGTCGACCTTGAACATGAGGAAGAGTAGCAGCGTTCTGCGACCCTCGCAGTTGTGTGGCGGTCTCCTGTAGTGCGTGATGAACCACAGTTTGCGCTGACAAGCAGGAAATCTTTCGTTTTAGGGCGTCGAAAGCATCATTGTCAAGATTGACGTTCCACATTCGCTGAGTAATGCTCTCAAGGCTCTCGACAATTTCTGTTACTGAAGACATTGTATTCAGTCGAGTTGTACGAGGCCGGATAGTATATGCTTATCAACAAGAATGATTTTGAAGCGTGTGAAATTGCGAGAAAAAAGAAGTTTTCAAAAGACGCCATAAAATGAGATCTCTAAAGCATCCCCAAGATAAATGTTGGCACTAATGCACTAGAGCTACGCTAGTGAAGCGATCTATTAGCACCTCCCTCAGGAGCGTCGTCTCTTACTCGAAAGTGTATTATCAGCAATGATGGACAATACAAGGATGAGTGCTATCAACCTAAGAAATAGAAATGATGGGGAATCTTCAAGAGCCCAACGTTTCCTCCTCTGCATTTCACTCGTACCTATCAAGATCCCGCCTCTACCAGACAGCCTCATAAACATAGTAACCAGAGATTGTTTTTTTCTGCAGCAAATAAGTTTCTCTCACAGTCAGTAGGAACCGCTCTTGTAGAGTATGTCAGGAGTTGTACAGCAATATCCGCAAGCCAATTCAATGCAATATGACTTCAATTCCATGAGCCTCAATTTCGGCCATCATTGTGATGCTTTAGAGCCGGATTTCCTCGATCACACTTCTTTCGACGTCGCAAAGACTTCTTCGAGCCGAACTACAGATATGACGTCTGATATGAATCTGAATGAACGGCGTACCAACATTTACGCTACCGTTAGCTCCGAAAGTACGCCGGTCGTATATGTCATAGACGAAGGCGAAAGCACTACAGTACGAGAACATCCCTTTTACCAGACTGATTGTACCGAAGAGGATTTTTATATTTGCCCCGTTGTGAACTGTTCTCACCAACCAGAGAAGCTTAAATGCCATTTCGAGTAAGATATTTGAAGAGACTTCTCATTGCGAAGTAGCTAACTAAGATGTTTAGTAAACATATAGACTCCCATGTTAAGCCTTATCGCTGCAGAGAGTCTTCTTGTGTTACAATGCCTTTCTCGTCTGCGACGTGCATGTTACGACACGAGAGGGAGACCCACGATAAGCATGGCCACGGGGAAAAGCCACATTTGTGTGCTTTTGTGAGGTGCGACCGTTCTGTACCTGGAAACGGTTTCCCGCGACATTGGAATCGAAGTGATCACATGAAGAGAGTACATGACTACGACGAAGCAGCGTCTTTCAATGGAAGTGAACTATCCACAATTTCGTCGGCGAATTCTTTCGACCAAGACACGGGCACTTTGACGTCACGCAGGCGTAAGACATCAAGCGCTTCCCGAGCTAAGCCGCGAAAGCAGACAAAGTCTTCCACTAGCAAACTTATCAACGCAAGTAAAGGTCTTGCGACTTCTACCTTCTATGAGAAGCAACGACTATTTATGAAGCAACAGTGGCTAAAACAGAAAGTAGCCGTGAAAGATTGTTTAGATCGCCTGAACCCTGATGATACCTTAGGGTGGGAAAAAATAAACAATGACTATGCTGTCCTGCAAGTCGTTGGCTTGGGTATTCGCCGCCAGCTGGAAAAGCTCAGCCATACCAAATGCGCCCCACACTGAGCAGCATTGACGATATGACGTTGACAGGCAGAGAAGGAATGATGAGGGCATGATCAAGAATTCTAGCTTCGATATGTAGCCCATGCTTGATCGCACGTGTGAATGGCTTGAGTGAACGACGATATCAAAATCCCTCGATTGTATTCGAGCTTGTGCAAGTACACTGATATCAAAGCATTAACTCACCTCTGAGTAGAAGACTGTTGAAATATGACTGAACTAGAAGGTTTGCAGCATATGTAGAATGTGTGTTTTGAGTGAAGTTCTATGGAGGTTCGAAGCTTCGGTTAAATACAGTGCGTCATGTGACCTCGATAGGTCCGAGTATAACTCCCGTTTCAACACTCCCTCTTGCACGACCTATCGCCTATCATCTCGCTGGCGCCAAATTTGAAGCTATTCGAAAGCTCCCTCTGCTCAGAAAACTCCCTCTGCAACCGACTAGCTCCCTCTGAAGCCATGCAACCGATTAGCTCCCTCTGAAGCCATGTAACCTGCTATTTGCCATAGCTGTTGCCCGAAGCCATCCTAGCCCCTATTTAATAGATCATCCTGATCCAGCCGTTTTCCTCATCCTGAGAGCTTTGCCGTTTGCCTCATCCTGAGAACTTTGCCGTTTGCCTCATCCTGAGAACTTTTGCCTCATCCTGAGGGCTTTGCCGTTTGCCTCATCCTGAGAACTTTTGCCTCATCCTGAGGGCTTTGCCGTTTGCCTCATCCTGAGGACCTTTTATGCCCGAGCCAGTTGCCGCTGACCCTAATGCCCGCTTTTTTTTTTTTGTCAGATATCTGAATAACCTCATCCTGAGGACCTTTTTATGCCCGATATCGTTGCCGCGATATCTAATTGCCCGGGCCAGTTGCCGCTGACCCTAACCAATGAATGTTCTTCTGACCCCCGCTGTCATCGATCCTATCCTAGTCGATGAATCCCTTGCTCTAAACTTCTCTTGTAGATGTTCCGGGGCCAGCTCCGGATGCAACGGCCAGCAATCCTCTTCAGTGTGACCAGTCTTCTTGCAATGAGAACATGCAACACGTGCGTTTGATCTTCCTCGACGCGGACCGTGTATAGCATGCAGCCGCTCATAATCCTTCATTCGAAGTTCTTCCTCCTTTAAGCTTTTGAACAGACCTCCTAAATCAGGTAGCTTGTTTTCCTTTCTAGCCTGTTCATTAAGCACGGTGACGTATGTTTCGAAGCCGGGACCGAGGGAATTGATCACTTTGATAGTAACGTACTCCTTCATAGTGATATTTTGCTCCTCGATATCTTCTAACACCACGTTAATACTTGATTCCAAGTCTGCTATGCCGTTCGATGTTTCATAGTGAGCTTCTTCCAGCCTATTAAGAACAGCCCATTTGGATGATCATCCCACCGAAGTGTACCGTTCCTTTAGGAAGTTCCAAGCCTCCTTAGCTGACCAATGATCCTTGAACCCCAGCTGAACCGGCTTGAAGCACATCTTGCCTAGCTTGCCTACAGCTCGATCATCCTTTTGAATCCATGTATCAATGGCCTCCTCTTTCTTTGCAATTAGCTCGAGATCCTTGAGTGTTTCGTCGAGAACTGGCTTCCTGATAGTGCCATTTATATAGCTCATCAAGCCTGCGTCTCGAAGAGCAAAGGTCATTTCTCTGGCCCACTCTTTATAGTTATCCGATCCCTTCAGCTTTTCGAACGAGTATCCATCTTCTTTACCCATGGTGACGATGTACGAAATAATTGATAACGATGTAATTGACTGTTTCGTAGCCTAACCGGACTCAAACACACACTGTTAAAAGCGACTACTCAGTGTAGTAACCGTACTACAGAGCTTCGGGCTCATAACCTGTTGAAATATGACTGAACTAGAAGGTTTGCAGCATATGTAGAATGTGTGTTTTGGGTGAAGTTCTATGGAGGTTCGAAGCTTCGGTTAAATACAGTGCGTCATGTGACCTCGATAGGTCCGAGTATAACTCCCGTTTCAACAAAGACCTTACTCTTAATAAATAAATGGAGAACAGGATAATGAAAGCGCTGATCTCGCGGCTGTGGATTAGCGATTAGTCACTTCTAGCTCTGACATGAAGATGTTGCGTCGTAGTTGCCTGAGCTGTCACCCATTCACCCACTTATCACCCCACCTTGACGTTTACACTATTTCGTTTGCTAGACCGAGAATCGACCCCGTAACCTTGTATTGTCGAAGCGCCATCCATGAAGCAGCTCCTTCATGATGTATACTCCGCTGCATATGACATCGATACCATACACTTGCTCAGCCATATCTTGCAGAAAATCTTTCAAGAGATTAAAGCATCTGTGTAGACATATTCGTGAACAGAATGACCCTGCACATGAGCCACTTGCAGGCCTTATTAACGAAACACGCTGTTTGCTTTGTTCCAAGATCTACAAGAGACCACAAGAATTTGTGAAGCTCTGAAAAAGAGAAGGTTGATCACGTCGATGCCAGACTAGCAGAAAGGTTTAGTCACAATCCTATCATGTATCTTAGAGTTGAGATGTGTTAGTAATAACTCGACGAAGTTACAGATTAGAAGATGAGGAAGGCGCGCAAGAAGGGTACCCATCGATTTCCGTAGCAATGAACAAGGAAGACTTGTTCGGACACGATGCTCCGTTGCCCATCAATAATTAGACCTCTAACCGGACAGAATGGTATGCGTGTAGATGCAGACGCCTCTTACACCCTCGCGATTATTCTTGATGCAAAGGGGGACGAGTGAGGGCTGAGAATGACGAGCATACAGAATTGCTTGAGAGAAAACTGATTCTACATCGACGCGTTATATATAACGATCATCAAACTATGTCTTTGCGAGCGAATCTACCCCGTTTACGTCCATGCTGTGCTCGACCTTTTGCCTCATACTCCCACAACAATTTTTGTGCGTTTCCTAATTCACTTCTAGACAGCCATGTACTCTTCCAGCGCACCCTATATTGCGTTCCCGACCTGGTCTCTCTCTTGTCGAGAATCTTTGTGACTTCCCACTCCTGCTTCTCAACCTCTGCTGGGCCACCTTGGCCCTGATGTTGCTCGGGAGCAAAGGGTATGATGGCGATAGCGCTGACGGAACCGACGTTCGCTGATATTCTCCCATTGTGATCATTTGCATGAACAATTCGCCTTTCTTGATCCTCGAATGAAGTGATGCTGAGAGAGCAAAGGCGATCAAATAATTGCCACGTAATAATTTCAAGCTGAAAAACAATCTTTGCCTTTTGTTCTTGAGATATGTTGGGTTCATGCATCTTCAAGGTCTTCCATGTATGCTGTAGAGGCGAGCCTTGAACTCTACTCATGAAAATATAGGGAATATCGACATCGTTGTTCCTAGAACAGCTATATGATCGTTAGCTTATCCACAACGAGAATCGATGAAATGACTTGCCTATATGCAAAGACCTCGGGAACAGAAATTGTACTGTTGACCTTGATATACTTAAGAGTCGCGACTTCACTAGCCAGTAGTATAAGGTTCGTTTCGTCGGATTTGATTCCACCGTCATTTCGTGGGGACCGAAGCACCCACTTCACCCCGTCAATGAACGAAATTAGGATTGTCCAGTTGAAGCTACCACTTGCTGGGGTCTGAGAAGTGTCACAGAAGCAGCTTTGCCCTTCGCGCAGCTTGCTCACCAAACGGCAAAGAGCGAGTTTGTTGAATTCTGCATATTTGAAGATGCTTGCGCGTTCATACATCAATGGCACGATGCGTAGCGGAGGCTTTGTGCGCGCCTGGGAGGTGAGCGATACTGAGGACAGAAGTCACCAGTAGACTGTTCGAGGTAGTAGTTATGCGAGGCAGTTGGTTTGGCTCTGCCAAGGCAGGTCTCGGCAGACCGGGACGGGTTTATCCGTCACCGAAGCCTCTCCTAGCATCTAGTGCCTAGCTCCCCAAGCACCCACACTCTTCACGGTTCTTTGAGACGGAAAGATCGATAGGTGCGAGTGCCTTACACTCTGAAAGATGAAGGTCGAGTCTGAGTGTCATTTTAAGCTCATTGAATAGAAGCAAGTCAATCACTGGCAGTTATACGATTAACCGCAGCTTTGAGTGGCGAACGTGGAAGGCGTTCAATTCAAAATATCTACGACGTCTGTGAGAATCAACGGCAGGCATCTGGCGTGGGGCTGAGCCTGACACTTGAAGGCTTAGCTAGGCAACAGCGTTGACACAAACCAACGTGAGCAGCTATAGCCGGGTACCAGGCAGCCAACTCTGTGCTGCGCCCCTCCTAGTACGAGGAGCCAGAACCCTTGCTCCCTTGCTGCTCCCCTCTGCTCCCTTGCTGCTCTCCCGTGCTCCCTCGACGCTCCCCCTTGCTCCCTTGCTGCTCCCCCTTGCTCCCTCGCTGCTCCCTCTAAAGCGGCCCTGCTCCCTTCCGTGAACGAAAAGGGCAATCACCAATCCTAAGTTCGGGATGTATATAATATATATATATATATATATACAGCTGTTGGGTAGGGAGGGGAATGCTGACTACATACATCGTTTATGTTCCATTATATATATATATATATTATATAAACCCCAAACTTAGGATTGGTGATTACCGCATTTGATAAGAACGCTTTAGAGGGAGCGATGAGGGAGCAGACAGCGGTTTTGAAAGCCCCCCTTAGACGTTTAGTACAAGAAGTGGTTACAATCAACTCTCTTCTCGTCCTTTATTGCATTATTGTAATTCAATATGCAGCAGACCCAAGCTCTAAAATAGTTAACAAATCTCGAAATACGCCCTTGTCTTCGCTTGCTTTCCTGTTCTTCGTTGACGGTCAACCAATTTTGCAAATCAATCCCTTCACCTCCTTTCGCGCTGCAGCTGAGCCTTTGACCACGAATAGGCTACGTGCTTGCTTGACGCAGGGACATGGCCGTACACGCACCCACAATGTGCTTACGGACAAATGCACGATCACCAGCCTTTGTCCGTCCGAGCCGATCTACCCCGTTTACGTCCATGTTGTGCTCGACCTTTTGCCTTAAACTTCTCCAACAACCCCTGTGCGCTTCCCAATTCACTGCTGAGCAACCATGTATCTTCCCAGTGTACTCTATATTCCGTTTCTGACCCGGCCGCTCTCTTCTCAAGAATCTCCGTAATTTCCCACTCCTGCTCCTCTATCTCTACTGAGTCACCAGAACTCTGATGATGCTCGGTTCCAAGTGGTCTGGTGACGATAGCGCTGGCGGAATCGTCGATGGCTGACCTTCTCCCATTGTGAGAATTTGCGTGGATAGACCGCCTTTCATGGCCCGCGAATGAAGTGATGCTAGGGGAGCATAGGCGATTAAAAGGCTCGGCGATTGTATTAGAATTCGAGAAATGATGTGTCTTTGACTCTTTTGTTGAACAAGGTGTGTTGAGTTGGGTGTTTGCAGTATCAATCTCAGACATAATGCTTTCTATCTCAGCAGAAGTGCCCTCGTCGTCAGTCTTAATGTTCTCGTCCTGCACCACGAACGAATTATCTGTGAAATGTCAGACATTCTTTCACTTTTGGGTTAGAAATCCACGTTCTGTACCTACCCTGACTGTCACCAACCTCACTCGAACGATTTGAGCTTGCAGTATTCTCATGGTCTTGGAGCGCTCGGTTGTAGTAAAGTCCGAGTCCAGAAGAAACTTTAAATACAGCTTGTAGAGTCGCGTTCTTCGCTCCTCTATGCTTCTTCGATGAAGAAAGATCATGATCATCGATGTCGATTCTGTCCTCATCGATATCGTTGATTACGATCGAGTCTTCTAGAATTATCAGGCGTGCCTACAACAATCGAGACATCCGCACTGACCTGAACGCTGAGCCTGTGTCTCACGCTTGGAATTGTGCCCACTCAGTCCCGAAAAAGTCAATACCTGCTTGCTCAGTGACTTGGAGAGCGTTCTGCTCGGCATGTTGTTCGAGTTCTTGTTCCACTCATTGCTAGATTTCAAGGTTGGTTTGATGATCGACTTATCGAATCTGTCATTGCTTTCGATGTCATTGAAAAATTCGAATGAACGTTCTGTAAGATTATTAGACACGTCGAGGCTGAAGTGAATACAGTCTTACCATGAATCTTGACTCTGCTACCTTCGTTCAAGTCAATTGTGACTGACTTGCGCTTGGAAAAGTCCCAACTCTTCAGTGTGATCGTTGCTGCCATAGACTCGTCATCAGTAGAGAGCGTTAGATTCGGCATCCTCCATGAAGAACTCTGCTTCACCGATGATTGTGCGACGCCTCCTTGAAGCTGAGATTGGTCTGAAGCTAACGAGGCCGTCTGGAGCTCGGCGAGGGGAAGAAATTCGTCAACGTTGAGAAATTCGTCATGAGACAGAACTTGATCAATCTTCTCCCGTGAAATAGGTGTGCTCTTCTCGATTTCGAACGAAAGGTTGTGAGAGCTTTCGATAGACTCGATGAATGAAAAGCAGAAGTCTTCCTCATTATTGGTGTCACTGTCGCCGCCGCCTCGATTGTTCCCAGCTCTTATCGAGTTTTCTGCAGTAATTAGATGAATTTCTCATGACGCTGAGTTTCAACAATACCTTCATTCCCGACTCTGGTATCTCCAACCATCTGAGTTTGAAACAAAGGTTCGATTTTCCGATTCGTAGTGAATGGCTTGTCCCATCAGTCGCGTTTTCCGCCAGTATTACCCAAAATTGATGGCTTTAGACTGAAGCATGAGCTGCTTGCTGATGATGATTGATAAAAGTTGATGTGAGACATGTCAACGGCAGCCATTGCAGAATATAATTGCGAGGGAATCTTATAAACAAGAAGACAGTGGAAACGGCTGCCTGTCCTACAGAAGAGCGCAAGATGAACTATATGTCATGACCCATCAGCCGCTCTCGGCACAGAGGTACACCCAATCCCATTGCGAGCCACACCATCTCTGCGCTGTCCCTCTAAAGCTTCGTAAGCCCCCTCTTGGCTACACGCAACCCTCAAGGGTTGCTCAGCCCCCACTGATTCCTTTTTCCCCTCCTCTGTTCTCTTGCCGTCCAATTCACGCGCTGTATTCCTCGGAACGACGTGCATCCGAAGATCTCTACTGTAGCAGCCAGCTGGATCGTCGTCGACATCCATGAATCAAACCCCACAAAACGCCTCGTAGAACGCCTCGCAAGACACTTGGTAGAGCACAGGCCGCGCGAATTCTCTCCTCTAAAGCTAATCGTCGATGATCCACCAATAATCCATGGCCCAGCATCGGCATGACTGAGACAATCTTTTCATGAGTTGAGGGATTTTCGATGCAGATGGCAAGGATGAAGAGTGTTCAACGCAATGGCACAGGACGGCACAGGAAAATATCACCTCTCCAACAGCCAAGTCCCGATCCAGGCGTGCTGCGCAGAGCACATGCATATCCTCTCAATCAAGCCGCTGCCACGTCAGCACCAACTGATGCCTAAATCCAGCCAAGCTGAACTAGACGAGACTGCCCAAATGCCGCAAGCCAGGCTCCGGCAGGAGATGTCACCAGACCGCTGGCAACAGCATTACGTCATCCATTCGCCGGCGGCACAGTAGGAAACACGCTCAGAATGGTGTGAGGCATTTGTTCAATTGATCTGAGCGCACAGGCGATAGCTCTGGGCAGGCTCCACCTTGCTCGCGCCCTTGTCGTGGCGATGACGATCGCTCAACACCCCGTGGACAATAGTTGCCACGCTAATGAAGCGAGAAACAGAAGGCGAGCTATGAACAGAAAACAGGAGGACGCTGAGAGAGGGAGACAGGAAGATCGAGGATCACTCTAGGAGGCGCAGGTGAGGGACGCGAAGGACAGCGATTCAAGAAGCCAAGGGAAAAGTGCGCGCCTTCAAACGGGGAAGACCGTGAGCAGAAACGCAAGAAACAAGTCTCGAGCCAGATGAGCGGCTTGGAAACTGGGCCAATAGAATCGATCATCGCAAAGATGAGACTTCTTCCAGATGTGGATTGAGGTCCGAGCGAAGGAAGACAAAGAAGATGAGAAGGAATGTTAGAAGTCGAGGGAAGACGGGCGATTATTTATGGACTGGGAAAGCGGCGATGAGCTGTACCGGCACGCTTTCCCCAATTAAGGGGGCGCCAAACCCGGATGCGCAAACACCAGCAGGTAAATTACGAGATAAATATTGAAATGTGCAAAGCATTTCAAATTTACGATAATTTATCTCAAATCGATGATAATCTAGAGAAATTTGCTTTCAACTCACAAATTTCAAGATAAATATTGAAATGTGCAAAGCATTTCAAATTTACGATAATTTACCTCAAATCGATGATAATCTAGGGAAATTTGCTTTCAACTCACAAATTTCGATGTAAATATTGAGATGTGCAAAGCATTTTAAATTTACGATAATTTATCTTAAACTCGCTGTAATTCAGGGAAATTTGCTTTCATCAGAGTGTTACGATCCTAGCTACGCACCTTCGTTGATAGCTATGTTGATGACTATGTTGATGACTATGTTGATGGCTATCCTGAGAGCTATCGCCGATCGCTCGCCGCTAGGGCATAGGCTTGTTCCGAAGCCAACCCTATTCAGGGTTAGCTTATGTTCTCCTGAGTCATATAGATAGCCGGCCCTTCCCTTCTAGATACTTTCCTTTCTTAGCATTTATATACTCGTTACATTACACCCATATGACTCGCTCTATGCTGACCCCTAACACAGAGAGCTTCGAGTAAAAAAGAACAAATTGCTTGATCAGAAGTAAAACAAGAGTTATTGCTTCTACTGCTATATCAGATCTCATTAATTTCTGATCATTCTATTCTTTATATTGCATGCTATTCTGACATTTCGTAGTTCAACGTACTTGTATTGACAGAAATTCTGATTAGAAATAGCGACAGCGCGATACAATTTGTCAAACGCGTCAATCAGTACTCTTTGTTGTCTCTCTCACTACAATCTACTTCATCGAAATCAGCTTCAAGCATGAAGCGAAACTGTTGTGCGTGTGAAATGATATTGAGAATCACACGAGATCTGATATATCACTTTAATCACTGCTCGATGCTGCGAAATGACGTGCAGTTCTTCGAGAAATATTTAAGAAAAGAGAACTCAGCAGTCAATGAGTATACAGACACATGCGAATACTTTCAGACTGATTTATGACATGAAACGATCACGATGAACGATACTGACGTCTCTGACTTCGAGCAAAGTACAGAAGAAAACGTAGAAGCTTCAGATGATCAGAAGCATTTTCGAAATTCAATTGCATGAATATCACTTGATCTCAAAAGATTTATCAATTCATCATGTACTTTCTCATTCATCAAAGTAGACAATTATGATGAGACGAATGATATAAAGAAACGAAGCATCGATGAATCGCTAGAACAATATATCAGACTCATAAGAATCATTTCGAACTACAGTAAACTTGAGCAAGATTCACGATCATCTTTAAATGACAGTCTTCAATCAGAGTGACTTTTCTTTTCAAATGAGAAAGATTTTTCTCTTGCACAGTGATTTCTGAACGCAAAAGTCAGTAGCGAAGATATTAATCAATACTTCAAGATCTTGTTTCAGAAGACTCATCATGCTGATTGTATCTTCAAGAATGCAGATCAATTTAGAAGCATTCTACACAATATATTTCACGAAATATCTGATGATAGTTGATTCGAAACATCTTTAAAGATTTCATCAATGAACTCAAAGATCGAAACAGATATATTCAAGATTCAGTACAGAAACGTGATAAACGTCTTGAAATTTCTCTTGAGACATCGTTCGTTTGCGAGTAATCTGAAATATGCATCAATCAAAGTATACAACGTCAGTGAAAATTGAATGTACACGAAAATGCACATCGATATCTGATGATGAAATACGCAAGCACTGATCTCTGAAGATGACACTATAGTTTCAGTACTGTTAGCTACAGACAAAATCATGTTAACTCAACATCATGAAAATAAATTTGCATGATCTGTATATATTATCGTTGATAATCTGAATTGAGCAACTTGATGAAAGCAAAATAGATCTAGTGTTATACTATTAGAATTTATTTCTTCGACTAAATATGCAAATGAAGATCTGAAATGCAAGTTATATCATTGCTCACTGAAGATAATATTAAAATGTGAGTTTAAACTGTTCAATTGAATGAAGAGTTTTTCTTGTTAACGTTCTCGTTCTTTAGCACTTGAGAAATTAACTAGAAGAGAGTTTCACGTTCGCTGTGTGAATGATTATACTCGACAATGTTTTTCTATCATCGTCGAATTTATAATCGACTATGAGAAGCAGATCATTATTACGAGAATCAAAAATGAAGAGCAGTGCACTATATATCATGTTTCATCGAATTAACGCGATAATCTGCAGACAATCTGAAAAGCTCGAACACATGAAAGTACATTGACTCAAATCAAACATCAAGAAAAGAATTCACGCTTTAAAGCAGATATCAAGCGCGATGTTAAGTGAGTACACTCAGTGCGAAACTTTGTCTGAAAACATGAACTTGTCAATATTCACGTCATCATGATGATTGACATCTTGCATCAGCTATTGAAAAGCACAGTGATGTATCTAATTCAATGACTTGAGATGATCATCAAGAATAT
>JAABUH010000610.1_pt1 | contig 49399 bp, 45 predicted proteins | sample 5559121 | NCBI WGS metagenome assembly JAABUH01 (sample SAMN10711871, study PRJNA513364) | rock metagenome | isolation source: Antarctica rocks | place: Antarctica: Victoria Land, Battleship Promontory nord | collected 2015-12-28
GCCTCGCCAGTGGCGTCAGCTGGTGGGAGGCGAAGGCCGACATCATCCGCGAGGCGATCCGGCGCTCCTTGGCCCACCCGCGCTACACCCTCGCCCCCACGATGGTGCCAACTGCGTAAGTCCTAAGCAAAATACCGCCGTGCCGGAGCGGGACGGCGGCGTTGCCGCTCCGGCACGCGCGTGCTATAGTTCATGACCGCACACTCCACACGAGTGTGTGTCTTGTTCTGTGTGGTAAAGGGGCAGCGCCCGTCGCGCCCCCGGTCAATGGATTCAGTCGGGACCGTAGGGAGGGAAACGCCAGCATGATCAAGATCCGCCTGCGCCGCACCGGTGCGAAGAAGAAGCCGAGCTACCGGATCGTCATCGCCGATGCCCGCTCCAAGCGCGATGGTCGTTTCATCGAGATCGTCGGGCAGTACTACCCGCTGACCGACCCGAGCACGATCGTCCTCAATGGCGAGCGCGCCCGCTACTGGCTCAGCCAGGGTGCCCAACCGACCGATCGCGTCGCCAAGCTGCTGAAGATTCAGGGCGTGACCGATGCGACGGGCAAGGTTATCGCTGTCGAGCCGGTGGCCGCCGAGGCCGCGAGCTAAGCGACGACAATGCGCGGCCCTGGCCGCGACAAGCGCGTAGCAATACCACGCGACCCTGGCGCAACAAGATGGAGGCGCGATGGAGCAATTGCAGCATCTCGTCGAATACATGGCTGCGGGGCTGGTCGACCGACCGGAAGAGGTTCGCGTCGATAGTAACAAGCGCGGCCCCGCCGTCAGTTTGCATCTCCGCGTCGCGGAAGACGAACTCGGTCGTGTCATCGGCAAGGGCGGACGCATCGCCAAGTCGATGCGGACGCTGACCGGGATCGTCGCCGCCCGCCAGGGGTTGCGCGTCAATTTGGAGATTGAGGGGTAGTGAGCGAGCGCAGTTCGGACGATACCGCGACAACGCCAGCCCCGCACGACGCCGCGCCCGTGGATCCGCCCACGGTGCGGCGTCGTCGCGAGCGGCAGGTCGCGCCGCCGCCGCCCATCATCGCCGAGCGCGGCCCCGCGCCCGAACGCCTCGTGATCGGGCGGCTCGCCACCCCGCACGGCACGCGCGGCGAGTTGCGGATGGCGATCGTGGCGAGCCAGCTCGAGGGGCTGCGCGCGCTGCGAACCGTCTACATCGGCGAGGATCAGGCGCCGTATCAGGTCCGCCGCCTCCACTTCATCGCGAACGGCAAAGAGGCGATCCTGCGCCTGACCGCCCTCACCAACCCGGAAGAGGCCGCCGAATTGCGTGGCGAGCGCGTCTGGGCCGACCTGACCGCGCTGCCCGCCCTCCCGGAAAACGAGTACTATCACTACCAACTCCTCGGCCTCGATGTCTCCGATGAGGGCGGCAAACTGCTCGGTCGCCTCTCGGAGATCATCGAGACGGGCGCGAACGATGTCTACGTCGTGCGTGGCCCCGCCGGCGAAGTCCTCCTCCCGGCGATCGATGGCGTCATCCTCACGGTCGATCTGGAGGCGGGGACCATGACGGTCCGCCCGCAGGAGTTTTACTGAGCGGCGATACACTACCGAGCAACAAAAAGGGAGGCGGGACGACCGACGTGGGTTGCTCCGCCTCCCTTTTTGCGCCATCATCGTCACGTCATAGCCGAGCGATGCGGCACACGATGAGCGGAGGGAGACGGTGACGATGGACATCGAGCGGCTACGCGCCGACACACCCGGTTGCGCGACCGCGCTGCACCTGAACAACGCCGGGGCGGCGCTGATGCCCCGCCCCGTCTACGAGGCGCTAACCGCCCACCTGGCGCGTGAGTACGCGATCGGCGGCTATGAGGCGAAGGAAGAGGCCGAAGGGCGCATCGCGGCGGTCTACGACGCGGTCGCGCGGTTGCTCGGCGCGGACGCGAGCGAGATCGCGATCGTGGAGAACGCGACCCGCGCCTTCGACCTCGGCTTCCACAGCATCCCCTTCGAGCCGGGCGACGTGATCCTCACCGCAGTCGCGGAGTACGCCTCGAATTACCTCGCCTACCTGCGCGCGGCGGAGACGACCGGCGTCGTGATCCGCGTCGTGCCGGACGATGAGCACGGGCAACTCGATCTGACGGCGCTCGAAGGGGCGCTGGCGGAGCCGGGCGTCGGCCACCGCGTCCACCTCGTCGCCGTCTCGCACATCCCCACCCACTTCGGCCTGATCCAACCGGCGGCGGCGATCGGCGCGCTGGCACGGCGATACGGCGCGCTCTTCTTCCTCGATGCCACGCAGTCGGCGGGGCAGTTGCCGCTCGATGTCGCGGCGCTCGGCTGCGATCTGCTGTGTTCCACCGGGCGCAAGTATCTGCGCGGCCCGCGCGGCGTCGGCTTCCTCTACGTGCGCGCGGGGCTGCTGCCCGAGCTGCGCCCCCCGTTCATCGATCTGCACGCCGCCACCTGGACCGGCCCCGACACCTACGAACTGCGCCCCGACGCGCGCCGCTTCGAGAACTGGGAGGCGAACTTCGCGGCGACGCTTGGCCTCGGCGCGGCGGTCGAGTACGCCCTCGCGCTCGGCATCCCCGCGATCTGGGAGGCCATCGCGCGGCAGGCCACGACGCTCCGTGCCGGACTGGCCGCGATCCCTGGGGTGACCATCCAGGATCGCGGCGCGGCGCTCTGCGGGATCGTCGGGTTCAGTGTGGCGGGCTGTACCCCGCTCGCGCTGCGGCTGGCCCTGCGCGAGCGGCGCGACCGCCCCGCTGGCACGGCGAACGCCCGCCCGATCAACGTCTCCGAGACGACGCCGACGAGCACCACGCTCGACGCCGCGCGGGAGACGCGCGCCTGGACCCGCGCGTCGGTCCACTGCTACAACAGCGATGTCGAACTCGCCGAATTCCTCGCCGCGATCGAGACGCTGGCGGCGCGGCCAGCCCTGGTTGCCCGCTGAGTCTGCCGCCCGCCGTCGGCAGCGGGGAGCTATGGTACAGTGTCAGTAAGCGTGGGCGCGAGTGGCGCGTCGGAGCAAGTCAGGGCAAGGCGGAGGGTTGCAGGGATGCAAATATTGCTCGGGCTGCATAGCCTGTGGCGCTGGGTCGTGCTGATCGTGGTGGTGGTCGCGCTGATCCGTGGGATCAGCGGTTGGGCGCGTGGCGGGCCGTGGACCGGTACGGACCGCACCCTGGGCCTGCTGACGACGAGCGCGATCGACATCCAGGTCGTCCTCGGGTTGCTCCTCTACGGGGTCACCCAGGCGTGGAAGGGACAGACCACGTTCATCGCCTACATCCACCCGCTGGTCATGATCGTCGCGCTGGCGATCATCCACATCGTCAACGTGCGGGCCAAGCGCCTCGACTCGCCGGTCGCGCGGCATCGCACCTTCACCGTCGGGCTGATCGTCGCCCTGCTGCTGATCACCGCCGCAATCCCGCCGTATGCGTGGACGCGCATCTGGGCCAACTAGCGTGGCGCTCCCCGCGAGTCGGCGCATCCTCGGCGTCCGGGTCGACGACGTGACCGAGGAAGAGGCGGTCGCGCAGTGCGTCGCCTTCGTCGCCGAGGGGCGGCGCAGCGTCGTCACGCCGAACCCGGAGATCGTGATGGCCGCGCGCACGGATCGCGGCCTGCGGCACGCCCTCGCGCACGCCGACCTCGCCATCCCAGATGGCGGCGGGCTGCTGCTCGCCGCGCGGCTCTGGGGGGAACCCTTCCGCGAGCAGGTGCGCGGCAGCGACCTGACGCTACGCCTGCTCGCGGAGGCCACCGCGCGCGACTGGCGGGTCTTCCTCCTCGGCGGCGCGTCCGGCGTGGCGGAGGAGGCCGCCGCGCAGCTCCTGGCCCGCTGGCCCGCGCTGCGGATCGTCGGCACCGACGCGGGGCGCGCGGACGCGGCATACGACGCGGCGACGCGCGGCGCGATCGCCGCCGCCGGGCGGGTCGATCTGCTCCTCGTCGCCTTCGGTGCGCCGCGCCAAGAACAATGGCTGGCGCGCAACCTCGCGCGGCTCGATGTCGGGGTGGCGCTCGGCGTGGGCGGCACGCTCGACTTCCTGGCCGGTCGCGTGCGCCGCGCGCCACGCCCGATCCGGCGGGCAGGGCTCGAATGGCTCTTCCGCCTGATCGTGCAGCCCTGGCGCTGGCGACGGCAACTCCGCGCCGCGCGCTTCTTCCCGCTCATCGCCCTGCGCGCGCCCGTCGAACGCCGCCGCGCCGCGCAGGCGGAACAGTCTATCACCGGCGCACGTTAAGGCCACAGGGGGAGCATCACCCCACGCCCGTATCCCCGGACAACACCGCGAAGCAGCGCCAGCGAAAGAGGATCGTGTGGAACGAATCGAGCAATCGCCCCGGCGACGACGCGGGCGCACGACGCTCGCCCTGACAACCCTCTGCCTCGGCCTCCTCCTGGCCCTGTCGGCCTGTACCTTCCCCGGCACCCCGATCGACGAGCCAACCGCGACGGTCCCCGCGACGGCCACGGTCGTCGCGGCGGCGAATACACCGACCGTGCCCGCGACCGCAACGGTGGTGGCCCCGGCCACGCGCAGCGCGAGCGCCACGGCGAGCGCCACGGCGAGCGCCACCCCGCGCGCCAGCGCGACCCCCACTCGGGCGAGTACCCCGGCGGTGGTAGCCACGCCAACCCGCGCCGCCACGGCCACGCGCGGGACCGCCACGCCGGCCAGTGGGCGCGGCACACCGACCGGTGGGCGCGGCACGCCGACCGCCACGCGCGAGCCCTTCACGCCGACGGCGGACGAGCCCTGCCGCGATGCCGATCTCGAGCTGCCGCCGCTGCCGGAGAGCGCGGCGACGATCGCCACGATCGAGCAGGCGTACCGCTGCATCCTCCTCAACTATGTGGATCGCAACAACGGGCTCGACAACACGGCCTTGCTCAATGGCGCGTGGGAAATCTTCAAGCAGGCCGGATTACCCGCCGCCGACGTGCCGCCATTGGCGCTGACCGGCGACCGCGACGCCGATTGGCAGGTCTACGCGGCGCGCTACAACGCCCTGGTGCAGAAGTATGGCCGGGCGATCGACACCAGCCTGCTGGCGCGCGTGGCGCTGGATGGCATGGCGCGCAGCCTGAACGATAATCACGTCGCCTACCTCGACCCGAAACTCTGGCGGCGCTTCCAACTCGAACTCTCCGGCGACAACAAGGATATCGGCCCCGGCTTCGACCTGGCGACCGACGACCCGAGCAAGAGCTTCTACCTCTACGAGGTGTATCCCGACACCCCGGCGGCGCGGGCGGGCCTGCGCGCGGGCGATGTCATCGAGCAGGTCAACGGGCGCGACGCGAAGGTGGGCACGGGGAATCAGGGGCTGTACGATCTGCTGACCGGGGCGGTCGGCACGCAGGCGACAATGCGCGTGAGCCGCCCCGCCACCAGGCAGACCCTCAACGTCTCGGTCAGCGTCGCGGAGTACGAGCTGCCGGTCATCTCCTCGCGCGTGTTGGCGGGCGGGGTCGGGTACATCAAGCTGCGCGCGTTCAGCATCACCGCCGACCAGGAGTTCGACAAGGCTCTGGCCGCGCTGCAAGCCCAGGGGATCACGTCGCTCGTCTTCGACGTGCGCCAGAATGGCGGCGGCTCGACCGACGCCCTGGCCCACATCCTCAGCCACTTCAATCACCAGGGGCCGCACGCGATCACCATCGACGCCGATGGCAAGCGCACGGAGGAGAACCCCGACCCGGACGTGCCGCTCCTCGGCCTCCCCTGGGTCGTCCTCAGCAATGGCACCTCGGCCTCATCCGCCGATATCACCGCCGCGTTCGCCAAGGATCGCGGTGGCTATCTGATCGGCACCAAGAGCGCGGGGGCACTCGGCAGCGCCCAGGTTTTCGAGCTGGCAGAGGGGAGCGCGATCGAGATCACCGTGCAGCGCGTCCTCGGGCCGGATGGCGAGGCGATCAACAACGTCGGCGTCACGCCGAATCAGGTGGTGGCAATCACCCCGGCGGACATCTCCGCCGGGAACGATCCGCAACTCGCGGCGGCGCTGGCGTATCTGGGGGCGAGGTAGGGCGAGTCGGCAGTTGGCAGTCGGCAGTCGGCAGTCGGCAGTCGGCAGAAAAGAGAGGGACGCGGGCAACGTTGCTGCCCGCGTCCCTTTTGTGTAATTGTCGCTCACTGCCGACTGCCGACTGCCGACTTCTCTAGTCCGCCGCCTCCAACACGCGCTGCGGCTCAGGCCCGTCGCCGCTCCGCTCGGCGAGGCCGAGGCGATTGTAGAGGCGCGCGAGCGGGGCCGGTGCCCACCAGTTCCAGTCGCCGAGGAGGCGCATCACCGCCGGGACGACTAGCGAGCGGACGATCAGGGCATCGGAGGCGACGGCCAGCGCCATGCCGAGGCCGATCGACTTGATGATCACGATCTCGGCGAGGGCAAAGGCGGAGAAGACCGCCACCATGATCGCCGCCGCCCCGGTGATCAGCTGTCCGGTCTGCTCCAGGCCCAGCGCGACCGCCGTGCGATTGTCGCCCAGGTGATCGTATTCTTCCTTCATCCGGCTCAGCAACAACACCTCGTAGTCCATCGAGAGGCCGAAGAGGATGCAGAACATGATCACCGGCACGATCGGCTCGACCGGGGCCGGGCTGAAGCCGAGGAGACGGCTGAGATGCCCTTCCTGGAAGATGAAGACGAGCGCGCCGTAGGAGGCGCTGATCGAGAGGAGATTGACGACCACCGCCTTCAAGGGCAGGACGACCGAGCCGAGGAGCAGGAAGAGGACGACCAGCGTGGCGAGGATCACGAAGAGGACCGCCACGCGCGTGTCGGCGAGCAGCGAGGCGACCGTGTCGAGGGTGATCGCCGTCTGCCCGCCGACCAGGATCTCGCCGCCCGTCGTCGGTCCGCCCCCGGCGCGGATCGCGCGGACGAGATCGCGCGCGGTGTCGCTATCGACCGTGCCGGTCGTTTGCACGGTGAGGACGACGATGTGCGCGCCGACCGTCTGGCGCAGCCCCGTTTGCAACGCCGCCGGCAGCGACTCGCGCGGGGTGCTCAGCAGCGCCACCGCCTGCGCCTCGGGGAGGGTTTGGCCGTCCGGTCCGGCGGGCGCGACGACCGCCTGCACCTGTGCGACGTTCGGCAGGCCACGCAGCCAGGCGGCGTAGTCGTAGAGCTGACCGATCCGCGCGGCGCTCAGCGGCTGCCCATCGGCGTAATTGACGACGACCGGGATGCTGGTGGTGGTGTTGCCGGGGAAGTCATTGACGAGCAACTCATAGCCCTGGCGCGACTCCACATGCGCGGGCAGCACGCTGATGTCCGCCGAGCCGAGTTGCAGGCGGACGATCGGGCTGCCCAAGAGGAGGAGGAGCGCGAGCGCGGGGAGTAAGACGAACCACGGTCGCACCATCACGCCGGTTGCCAGCCGCAGCCAGAAGCTGCGGGTTGCCTTCGCGTTAGCGGCGGCGACCGGGGTCAGCCAATGCGGCGCGCGACGCTCGATCGCCACGCCGCCGATCGCGAGCAAGGCCGGGAGGAAGGTGAGGCCATAGAAGACCGCCGTGGTGACGACCAGCATGCCGCTCAGGCCGATCGCGACCAGCATCTGCGAGTGGTAGAAGAGCAGGCCCGTGACCCCGATCGCCACGGTCAGCCCGGAGAAAGCGATCGAGCGCCCGGTCGTCGCGATCGTCCGCTCGATCGCCACGCCGACCGGGCGACGCCCGACCTCTTCCAGGAAGCGGCTGATGATGAAGAGCGAGTAATCGATCGCCAGCCCGAGGCCGATCATCGAGGCGATGTTCAGCGAATAGATCGACATCTCGCGGCGGTGCGCCAGCGCATAGATCCCGGCGAGGCCGCCGAGGATACCGAACGCCCCGACCAGCAGCGGGATCAGGGCGATGACCAGGGTGCCGAAGGTCAGGAGGAGCGCGAACCCTGCGCCGCGCAAGGAAGTGCGCCGCAGCGTCCGCAGGAGGATCGCGCCGAAGACGAGCAGCAGGATCACCAGGGCGATCGGCAGGCCGACGAACTCCGCCCGCCGCAGGTCTTGCTCGGTGGTGGCCGTGAAGTCGGCGTTGATCGGCAGATTGCCGGTGGCGACGATGTCGAGGCGATCGGAGCGGACCGTCCCGCGCAACTCCGCGTAATACTTCCCGGCCTGCGCGACAGTATCGACCGTGCGGACCATCACGAAGGCGCGTCGCCCATCGGTCGAGACGAACGCCGGATTCTGCGCGATCGAGGCGACGCGCGGATCGGCGCGCAACGGTTGGAGAGCCGCCTCCACCGCCGCCGCGAAGGCCGGGTCGCTCGCTTTCAGGGTGGCGTCCCTGGCGCTGAAGAGCAGCGTGAAACTGCCGCCACCATCGGTCGGCAATTCGGCGTTTTGCAGATCGACCGCGCGACTCGACTCGGCGTGCTCATCGCCGCGATAGGCGCTGGGGAGGCTTGTGCTCAGGCGGAGAATCCCCACCACCGACGAGACGACGAGTAACAGCGAAAGGACCAACACGGCCCAACGGGCGCGATAGACGAACCGACCCCAGGCGCCGAACATCTGACCTCCTCGTGGCATACACAGTTCGCGCGGGACAGCGCCGCGCATCGTTGACGACAGGACGATAGGTGGTTAGCGGGCGACGGTTTCCGGCGGTGACACGGTAGCGGCAGGGGCAGCGTCCTGCGCGAGTCCGCGCGAGAGGGTATCGGCCAGGGTACGGATGATCGCGCGCCAGTCCAGGCGCCGCCCGCCGAGCAATTCGTTCACTTCCAGGCCGAACGAGAGGGCGAGCAGGATTTCCACCAGCGCGTCGAGATCGACATCGGGGCGGACGAAGCCCGAAGCCTGTTCCTCGCGCAAGATCGCCAGCGCGAAGGCGCGGTTCTCCGCGAGGAGCGCTTCAACACCGGCGGCAAAGGCAGGCTCGCGCGTCGCCTCGTAGATCATCAGCACGCGCGCCCGCTCGCGCTGGCGCACCTCCGCGTCGGGGAGATCGGCGTGGCGCGCGAGGCTGGTGAGCAGCACCCCTTCGATGCGCTCCCCGCGCCCGGTCGCGGTGTGCGCGACGAGGCTACTGCGGATCGCCTCCTGCTCGACGGTCCACTCAGCGCGACAGACCGCTTCGAGGATCGTGGCCTTGGTCTGGAAATAGATGTAGATCGCCCCGGTGGACAGCCCGGCCTCGCGGGCGATCTCGCGCAGGGTGGTGCGATCGTAGCCGTGCGCCACGAAGAGGCGCTGCGCGGCATCGAGGATCGCCTCGCGGCGGTCGGCCTTGAACTCGTTGGTACGCTTCGGACTCATCATCCTCCCAAAATAACGGTCGTCCGTTATCTCCGCTAATGATAGGGCACGCGGCCACTGTGTCAAGGTGCCGTGCCGCTCGCAGAGGCACCCAACAGTACCGCCTACCAATCTTCTGACGCGGTATCATCCCCACGGCTGCGCCGCCGACCGGGCGCGAGCGACCGGGGGGGGGGCGGCGTTACCCGGCGCGAAACTATCCGTCACACGGTGGACTGTATCGCACTTGTCGCGTGGCGACCGCGCCGATCGAGCACGACCTGGCCCGCCCGTTGCGGTGTGCGGTGATGGCGCGACCTGTGCTCCGACTCGCCCGACGAGCGATCGCGCGGCATAGACGCGCCAAACGATCGCTGAAGGCCGATGCCGACATTGTGCGCCGCGCGAACGATCGGCCAGCCCGAAGAAACAAACCGCCCGCGCCCGCGTTCTACGGTCGCGGGGCATCGATGCGCCGACCAGGGTGGTAAGGAGGTAGCGTGTGGCAGCACTGAGCGCCGGAGGGCTGCTCCTGTACCTCATCGCCCTCGGCCTCGGCGGACTGGGGACACTCGTCGTGGCCTTCCGCCGCGACGCGCCCCTGGAGCCGACGCCCTCCCTCATCCTGGCGGTGGCGCTGGCCGCGCTGACCTGCTTCGGTGGCGGCGGGATCCTGGCCCTACGCCTCTTCACCTTCGGCGGCGGGCGCAGCCTCGTCGCCGCGCTCATCTTCGCCGCGCTCGGGGCCGCGCTCTTCGGCGGGCTGGCCGTCAGCGCGCGCCGAAGCGCCACGCGCAGCAGCGGGTTGGCCGAGTTGGTCGGTGCCCTCGCCTCGGTGACGATCGCGATCGAGCCGGGGAAGCGCGGGGCGGTCGCGCCGCGCTTCACCACCCCGCCACGCACCCTGGTCGCCACCTCGGCGTACGAGCGGACGTTACCGGTCGGCACCACCGTCGTGGTCATCGCGCTGCGAGGGACACCGGGCCAGGAAGCGGCGGAAGTGGCCCCGCTCCCAACCAGTGAGACGCAGCCAACGGCGGCGTGAGCGTGTGACCGTCGCACGCACCGGGCGTTGCACCAAGGATCGTGGAACGCGCGAACGAGCAAGAAAGGGTCGGGATGCTGACCGAAGCTGAAGCGCGGGCGCTCCTGGCGAGCCATGTGGCGCTCGATAGCGGCTGGGGGGCACATTCGGTGGCGGTCGCGCGTAGCGCCGGGATCATCGCCGAGGCGCTGTATGATGCCAGGGCGGCGGTATCGCCGACCACGGCGCGCGTCGCCGGGCTGCTCCACGATATCGGGCGGAGCGAGACGCACGACAGCCTCGGCCACCTGACGGCGGGCCGGCGTATCCTGACCGCGCTAGGCCAGCCGGAACTGGCGCGCGTCTGCCTCTGTCACGGCTTCTCCGGGTTGACCCCGGACGAGGCGACCCTGGTCGGTTGGCCGCGCGACGATTATCGCCCGCGCACCTGGGAGGAGCGCGCCGTCACCATCGCCGATGCCCTCACGCACGGCGATCGGACGGTCTTCCTGGCCGAGCGCCTCGCCTCGGTCCTGGACCGTTATCGCGGGCGGCTCGCCCCGGACCACTACGCTCTGCTCACCGGCATCGCGCCGAAGAGCCGCGCGATCATGGCGGAGCTGGAGGCGCTGATCGGTCGCCCGATCGAGGAGCTCTGCGCGGCGAGGCATCTCTGAGCCTCGCCACCCGGATCGCTGGCACCGGTTTTGCCCTACCCCACACGGCATGGTAAGGAGCGAGATGCGCGCGTGGTGGAGCTGGTGGCGACAACTGATCGCGGATATCGTCGCGGCCTTTCGGCGCGCGCGCGCACGCCGCCTGGGGCTGAAGTGGCTCTTCGGTCGGGTCGCCCCGCTCCAGATCCTCCCCTATCGCGGCTTCGGCACCCCCGATAATCTGCTCCTGCGCGGGCGGGTGTTGGAGGACAAAGGCATCAGCCGACAGGCGGTCGCCACCTCCGGCCTGCGGAGCCTACGCGACATGTACCGCCGTTTCGACAGCGACGAGATCGCCAACGCCCAGGTTCGCGCCACGATCGCCGACCAGACCCTGGAGACGATCACCGATCACGAAGGGTACTTCGCCTTCCGCTTCAACCCCACGACGGCGCTGCCGGTCGAGCGGGACTGGCACGCGATCGAGCTCGAACTCCTCGCGCCGCGCGTGCCCGGTCAGGGCGCGGTGCGCGCGACCGGCCAGGTGCTGATCCCCTCGGCCAAGGCGGCCTTCGGGGTGATCAGCGACATCGACGATACGGTGGTCCGCACCGGCGTGACCGACCTCCTGACGATGGCGCGGATCGTCCTCCTCAACAGCGCCCAGACGCGCGTCCCCTTCCCCGGCGTCGCGGCCTTCTATCACGCGCTGCGCGCGGGGGCGCAGGGGGCGGGGCCGAACCCGATCTTCTACATCTCCAATAGCCCGTGGAATCTCTACGATCTCCTCGACGAGTTCATGGACTTTCACGGCCTCCCGGCGGGACCGCTCCTGCTGCAAGCGTGGGGGCGCGGACGCGCACGGCTCTCCGGCGCGACCCTACCGAAGCGCAAGCTCGACCGGATCCGCCTCGTGCTGAATCGCTATCCCACCCTGCCCTTCGTGCTGATCGGCGACAGCGGCGAGCGCGACCCGGAGATCTACCGCGAGGTGGTGCAGACCCATCCGGGCCGCATCAAGGCGATCTATATTCGCCACGTCCACACGACCGGACGAGCCGGGGAGATCGCGGCGCTGGCGAACGAACTGAAGGAGCAGGATGTGCCGCTCCTGCTCGACGACGACACCACGGCGCTCGCCGCCCACGCCGCCGAGCACGGCCTGATCGACCCCGCCACGCTCGATGGCATCCGCGCGGCGGCGTTGGCGGATGACCCGCACGCCACAGTTGACGAACATCCACATCAGCGCGTATAACCGCTCGGCGATGCCCTTTGTGTGCCGCCCGGTGATAGCAGCGCTGTGAGGTAGCAGTGTCGGATCCCCGCCGCCCCTGGCTCGGCTTCCACCTGACCAAAGGAATCGGGCCGTCGCGCGTGACGCGGCTGCTCGACCATTTCGGCGATCTCGCGCGCGCCTGGGACGCCACGCCGCGCGAATTGGAGCGCGCGGGCTTCGGCGAGGGGCTGCGCACCAACATCGCGGCGACGAAGCGCACCTGGGATCTCGACCGCGAACTCGACCGCGTCGACCGCGCCGGGGTGACGCTGCTGACCTGGGCCGACCCCGGCTATCCCGCGCGGCTACGCCAGATCGCCGCCCCGCCGCCGGTCCTCTACGTGCGCGGGAGTCTGACCGACGCCGACGAACTGGCGCTGGGGATCGTCGGGACGCGCCGCGCCACCGCCTACGGACGCGAGGTGACCAGTCGGCTCGCCGGGGAACTCGCCACGGCGGGGCTGACGATCGTCAGCGGCCTGGCGAAGGGGATCGACGCCTACGCGCACGACGCGGCCTTGCGCGCCGGGGGGCGGACGATCGCCTTCCTTGGCTGCGGGGTGGATGTGGTCTACCCGGCGGAACATCGCGCCCTGGCCGCGCGGATCGCGGATGGCGGGCAGGGCGCGCTGATCGCGGAGTATCACCTCGGCACACCGCCCGATGCGCCGAATTTCCCCGCGCGCAATCGCCTGATCTCCGGCTTCTCTCTCGGCGTGCTCGTCACCGAATCGCCCGCGAAGAGCGGCGCGCTGATCACCACCGATTTCGCCGCCGAGCAGGGGCGCGATGTCTACGCGGTGCCGGGGAGCATCCTCAGCCCGCACAGCGTCGGGCCGAACGAGTTGATCAAGGAGGGTGCGCGCCCGGTCACCTGCGCCGAGGACATCCTGAACGAGTTGAATCTCGGGCGGCGCGAGGTGCAGACGGCGACGCAGCGCGCCTTGCCGGAGAACGAGGACGAGCGCGCCATCCTCAGCCTGCTCGGCGAAGGCCCGGCCCACATCAACGATCTGGGGCACAGCAGCGGTATCCCGATCGCCGAATTGGGCGGGCAGTTGATGATCCTCGAACTGAAGGGCCTGGTCCGCCAACTCGCCGCAGGGCAATACGTGCGCGTCTGACGCAGCGCCCCGATCGGGTCCGTGACCGCGACGCGCCCGCCACTGAAAAACGCCTTTCCGCACAGCGACAGCTCAGGAGGCACGGATGGTAGACGAGGCGACCTCGCGCCGCAAAGCGGAGCATCTGACGGTGGCGGCGCGCGCCGAGTCCGAGGTGCCGGTGACGGCACGCTGGGGCGAGATCATCCTGCTGCACAACCCCTTGCCGGAAGTCGATCTGGCCGAACTCGATCTCCACACAATTTATCTCGGGCGGCGCTTCGCCCTGCCGATCGCCATCGCCGGGATGACCGGCGGCCACCCGCGCGCCACGGAGGTCAATCGCATCCTGGCACGGGTCGCGGCGCGCTTCGCTATCCCGATGGGGCTGGGGAGTCAGCGCGCCATGCTCGCCAATCCCGCCCTCACCGGCACTTACGCCATCGCGCGCGAGGCCGCGCCCGACGTCTTTTTGATCGCCAACATCGGGCTGCCACAGCTCCTGCCGCAGGGCGCGGTCGCCCCCTGGAGGGTGGGGGACGTGCGCCGCGCCATCGACGCGATCGGTGCTGGCGCGCTGGCGATCCACCTCAACTTCCTGCAAGAGGCGGTGCAGGCGGGGGGGGATACCAACGCGCGCGGCGGGCTCGATGCGATCCGCGCCCTCGTCGCCGCGCTCGATCTGCCGGTCGTCGCCAAGGAGACCGGGGCGGGGATGACCGCCCGCGCCGCCGTCGCACTGGCGGGGGCCGGGGTCGCGGCGCTGGAGATCGGCGGGGCGGGCGGCACCAGCTTCGCGGCGGTGGAGGCGGGACGCGCCGCCGATGCTGGCGATACACGCCTCGCCGCGCGCGGAAAACTCTTCGCCGACTGGGGGGTGCCGACCGCCGCCGCGATCCGCATGACCCGCCGGGCGGGGCTGCCGATCGTCGCCACCGGCGGCGTCCGCAGCGGACTCGACGCCGCCAAGGCGCTGGCACTCGGCGCGGACCTCGTCGGCCTCGCGCGGCCCCTCCTCGAACGCGCCCTGCTCGGCGAGGCGGCGACCGTGGAATGGCTCGCCAACTTCGTGGACGAGCTGCGGACGGCCATGTTCCTCGTCGGCGCGCGGACCCCCGCCGATCTCAAGAACGCCCCCTACCTCGCCCTCGGCACGACGCGCACCTGGCTGGAGGAGGCCAATCGGCTGGCGGAAGAGGCGGCACATGTACATTCGCGTGGATGATGCGCCGGATCATGCGGAGTTACTGAAATGACGACCAGCACTGAAGAGCGCAAGGAACGGCATCTTCGCGAACTTGCACGGGGTTATGAGGACGCGGGATATCGGGTGATCCTTCACCCTGATAGAGCAGCGCGCCCTTCCTTCCTCGCAGAATTCGTCCCCGATCTCCTCGCCATCGGGACCGAGCTAAACATCGTCGGTATGGTGCGCTTGCGGGAAGAATTGATCGGCGATGCCGCCTTCCTCCAACTTGCGGAGGTGGTGGATACTACGCCCGGCTGGCGACTCGACATCGAGGTCATCCCGCCGGTGACGCCCCCGGTCGTCAGCCCTGCGGCACAAGAGATGACCGCAGGAGAAGTGCAGGTCCGTCTCACCACCGCGCGCAGCTTGTCCGCCGCCGGTGAGCAGGATAGCGCGCTCCTGATCGCGTGGTCGGCACTCGAAACGTCGCTGCGCCAGCTCGCCGAGGAATACGATACCGAGATCGATCGTCCGCAGCCCACAGCCTTGATCCAACGTTTGGTTTGGCTTGGACTGCTCGATCAGGGCGACTATGCGCGCTTGCAGCGGGCACTACGCTATCGCAATCTCACCGCGCATGGCTTCCGTGCCGAGGGAATTTCCGCCGAGTTGGTTGAGGAAATCATCGCTCAAGTGGAGCGTCTTCAGCAGCCCAGACCGCATCATGCCATCGCCTGATTCGGGCATCGCTCTGCCTTCACCGTCAGGCTGTGCCCCGCAGTAGCCGCTCCTCCGCTCATTCTGCCCGTGGTCTGTTCGCCCGTCCGACCCCGCGCGCGGAAATAGCGTACAATGCGGGCAGGACGGTCCAAAAGAGCACGATGAGCGATATGGGAGGGGTACAACACCATGCGTATCAATCATGTGAAGCGACGCCTGAAGGCGGGCGAGCCGTCGATCGGCACCTGGCTCTCGCTGCCGACCCCGGAGTCGGCGGAGTACGTCGGCGCGCTCGGCCTCGACTGGCTGGTCGTGGACGCCGAGCATAACGCCGCCGACTCGCGCACGCTGACGCACATGTTCACCGCGATGGCGCACTCGCCGGTCGCGCCGATGGTCCGCATCCCCTATAACACCCCGGAGCACTTCAAGCGCGCCCTCGACTCCGGTGCGTGGGGGATCGTCGTGCCGAATGTACGCACGCGCGCAGAGGCGGAGCAGGCGGTCCGGGCCACGCGCTACTACCCGGAAGGGGAGCGCGGCGTCGGCGGCGGTCGCCACTACCTCAGCTTCAACACCACCGGCGGCGAGTACTACCAGAACGCGAACCGCGAGATCCTGCTGGTGCTGATGATCGAGCACAAGGAAGGCGTCGAGAACGCCGACGCGATCCTCAGCACTCCGGGCGTGGACGCCTGCTTCATCGGCCCGAACGACATGGCCGCCTCGATGGGGCTTGGCCTCGGCGTGCCGCTGGAGAGCGACAAGCCGGAACTCGTCGCGGCGATCAAGCACGTCCGCGAGACCTGCGTGAAGCACGGTGTCGCGCCCGGTATCCATACCTCCGGCGCGGAGGGGGTGAATCAGCGGATCGCGGAGGGCTTCCAGTTCTGCGCGATGGCGAGCGAGCTCCGCTACATGCTCAGTGGGCTGCGCGACGATATCGCCGCGCTGAACTGGCAGCGTTCACCGATCGAAGGGTCGGAAGACGCCAACACCGGGGCGATCGTCCGCTACTAACCGACACATCAACACAAACAGCCGCGCCCCGATCCGCATCGCGGATCGGGGCGCGACCTTACACCCCCTTGCAAGACCTCTTGCTTTCCTGTAAGCTACCGCCGAGGTACGCGATGGCGGATGACGCGCAGCAACCCAACCACTTCACCCTCTGGCTCAACAGCACGATGGCGAGTCGGCGCTTCTCGCAGGCCGAATTGGCGCGCGCGGTCGGCGTCGGGGACGCGCAGATTTCGCGCTGGCGCCGTGGGCAGGTGGTACCCAACGTCCACTCTTTGCAGCGGATCGCCGATACCTTCGGCGTCCCGCGCACGCTGCTCGACTCGCTGGCGGGCTATCCGGCGGGCGGTGCGGGCGAGGCGGCGACGGGTGCCCCGGACGAGGTCGCGCGCCAGGCCGAGATTCGCGCCTATCAGGCATGGTTCGGCGAGTTGATGGCGGAGCAGGTGCCGCGCGAACTCTGGCGCGTCTACGCCGACGGCTGCGCGGCACTCGCACAGGCGCTCGGCGCGGCCTACGGCACGACCCTCGCCAGGGCGGGGGAAGTGACCGCCGCCGACGCGGGGGAACAACCACCAGCGGACGAGCGCCCGCGCCGGGAGATCGGCTTCCGGCCCTGAGTTGCGGTGCTGTTCGGCGGCAGGAGGGAACGATGAGCACCATCAGCGTCGGGCGGCGAGAACAGCGCCGACTCCCCTTGCTGGCGCTTTTTGGCGCGAATGGTATCTCACTCCTCGGTAATCAGCTTTCGTATATCGCGGTGCCCTGGTTTGTCTTAGCAACGACGGGCAGTGCTGCACGGACCGGGTTGGTCGGCTTCTTCGGCCTCCTGCCGCTCCTGCTCGGCGGGGTGCTTGGCGGCGCGATCACCGATCGTCTGGGCTTCCGGCGCACCAGCGTCGCCGCCGATCTCGGCAGCGGTCTGGCGCTCGCGCTGATCCCACTCCTGCACAGCACCATCGGACTCGCGTACTGGCAACTCCTTGTGCTCGTCTTCTGCAGAGGATTACTCAATACACCGGGCGGAACCGCGCGGCAAGGGCTGCTCCCTGAGCTCACAGTAGCCAGTGGGTATGGGCGTGAGCGAGTTAATGCAGCTTTTCAGGGTCTCAACAGTCTCGCGACGCTCCTGGGCGCTCCCCTCGCCGGCCTCCTCATCGTCACGCTCGGACCGAGCAACGTCCTCTGGCTCGATGTGCTCAGCTATAGCGCGTCGGCGTTGATCGTTCTGCTGATGATCCCGACACGCTATGCGGCGGCGGCTCAAATGCCAATTCAAGGTCGGGGCTTGGGGCTGAGCGCCGGATTCACTTTTATTCGGCGCGATCCCGCCATTTTCACCTTGCTCCTGGCCGGCACGGCGATCAATTTCTTCGCGGTGCCACTCGGCGGGGTCATTCTTCCGGTCTACACCGCGCGTGTCCTCGATGGCCCGCTCGCATTGGGCACTATCTTTGCGCTGACCGGTATCGGAGGTCTCGTCGGTACGGCACTATTCGGTGTGTTCGGCCCCCGTTTGCCGCGCCGCGCCCTCTTCATCGGAGCCTTTTTCCTCAGTAGCGCCCCGTTCTGGACACTCACGGCAATGGCCTCATTTATACCGACCGCCGCCGCGATGTTCATGAATAGCCTGGCAATTGCGCCACTGGGACCATTGCTGATCACTATCCTGCAAGAGCGAATTCCACCAGAGCTGCGCGGACGGGTCTTCGGTATGATGACCGCCATGATGTTCGCCGCTAGCCCACTCGGCCTCTTGATCGCTGGCGTGGGAATCGATGCGGTCGGGCTGCGCGCCACATTACTGCTTAGCACAGTTGGCTACCTGATAATCTGCGTGATCGTAGCCCGCGCAGCAGCCTTGCGTGACCTCGACTGCCAGCGCGGTCGATCACCACACCCGCAGCAGTTACCGGGAGACACTCCTCCTGCGGGCTGATTCGCGCATGACCCGATCGGCAGACCGTATCGAGGAAGTGGTGGAACGATGTCTACGCACTTCGTCCTGATCCCCAGCCCGCTCTGCGGCCCGGCCACCTGGGAACCGGTCGCGGCGGCGCTCGGGCGGCGAGGCATCGCGACGACGATCCCGGCGCTCCGCGATGGCGACCCGACGCTGCCGTACTGGCGGCAGCACACCGCCACGGCGGCGGCGGCGCTGGCGAATCTGCCGCCCGACGCTCGTCCGCTCCTCGTCGCGCACAGCGGCGCGGGGCCGCTCCTCCCGGCGATCCGACAGGCGTGGGGCCGCCCGGTCAGTGGCTACATCTTCGCCGATGCGGGCCTGCCACACCCCGGACGCAGTCGCCTGGACGAGATCGCGCAGACCGTCCCGGGCCTCGCCGTCACCCTGCATGCCGAACTGGCTGCGGGCGCGCGTTATCCCGACTGGGACGACGCCGCGCTCCGTCCCCTCATCCCCGATCCGGCCCGACGCGCGGCGACCCTGGCCGAATTGTGCCCGCGCCCGCTCGCCTTCTTCACAGAAACCTTGCCACTGATCGCGGATTGGCCGGACGCACCTTGCGCCTATCTCCGGTTCAGCGCCGCATATGACGCGCACGCGGCGGCGGCGCGGGCGCGCGGCTGGCCGACGCGCACCTTCGACGCCGGACACTTCCACCAGTTGGTCGACCCGGGAGCGGTCGCCGAGGCATTGTTCGCCCTGGCCGCTGCGGCGGCCATGATGAGCGGAGACAAGGAGAGGCATGATGCACATCCTGATCATCGGCGGCACCGGCTACATGGGGCCATTCGTCGCGCGGCAACTCGCGGCGCAGGGCCACGAGTTGACCCTGTTCCATCGCGGCAACACCCACGCTGAGCTACCCGATGGCATCGCCCATCTGCACGGCGACCGCGCCGAGATCGCCCGCTTCGCGGACGAGTTCCGCCGACTCGCCCCGGACGTGACGCTGGACATGCGCCCGCTGGTCGAGCGCGACGCGCAGACGGCGCTGGCGGCGCTGCGCGGGGCGACCGGGCGTGTCGTCGCGATCAGCAGCGTCGATGTCTACCGCGCCTATGGGCGGCTGTTCGGCTCGGAGCCGGGCGAACCCGACCCGACGCCGCTGACCGAGGATTCGCCACTGCGCGAGCGCCGCTACCCCTATCGCACCGATCCCCCGCGCCCCGCCGACGATCCGACGCGCTGGCGCGACGATTACGACAAGATCCCGATCGAGCGCCTGATCCTCGGCGACCCGGCGCTGCCCGGCACGATCCTCCGCCTGCCGATGGTCCACGGTCCCGGCGACGAGCAACGACGGTTCTTCGATGTGCTGCACCGGATGGACGATCGCCGCCCGGCGATCCTGCTCGACCAAAAGATGGCGCGGATGCTCGCCTGCCGCGAGTACGTGGAGAACGTCGCCGCCGCGATCGCCCTCGCCGTGACCGACGACCGCGCCGCCGGGCGGATCTACAACGTCTGCGACGCCGACCCGCTGACCGAGGAGGACTGGATACGGCTGGTGGCCCGCGAGGCGGGGTGGGACGGCGAGATCGTCGCCTTGCCAGCGGAGGCGCTGCCTGTTGGGCTGCGGGTGAGCGGCGACACGCGGCAAAGCCTCTTCGCCAGCGGCGCGCGCCTGCAACAGGAACTCGGCTACGTGCCGCCGATCGAGCGGACGGAGGGGCTACGTCGCACGATCGCCTGGGAGCGCGCGAATCCGCCCGCGACGGTCGATCCGGCACGCTTCGACTACGCCGCCGAGGATACCGCCCTCGCAGCCCGCGCCTGACACAGCGGCAACGAGGAGGCCCCGCGCGCCGGAGCGCGGCAAGGCGTTCCGATTCGTTGACGGGGGCTTATGGTTGCACGGATTGGTTGTTGCCTTCCTGCCGTCGCGCCTGGCGCGGCACGATACGCACGCTTGAGAAAGAGAGGAGCATCGGAAAGAGCGGGGGGCAACGATCGCACGATGGTCCTGTCCGCCGGGCGGGCGGGTACGCCGACAGCGTACCCTGCTAAACCCGCTCTCCCCTCAAGTTATTGGCGTATGGATCGCCGAAGGTCGTAGCGAGTAAAAGCGGAAAAGGCTGTCACGATAGGGGCAACACACGGGAAGCTTGTCGTCGCGCAGCTTGGCACGAGGAGCGTAGCGCGATCGTCTCATGCGGGGCTGACGGCGATTACGAGGCGAGCGAATCGGGCCGATCCGGGGCGACCTCGCGCACATCGCGCAGCCGCTCGTCCCAGGTTTCCTCCACCGCTTGCCCGTTGACCTCGCCGAGGGGCGGCAGCTCATCGAGGCTGGCAAGACCGAAGTGGCGTAAGAAACCGGCGGTCACGGCGTACTCGATCGGCTGCCCCACGGTGGTGCGCCGCCCGACCGCCTCGATCAACTCGCGCGCGACCAGCGTCTGCACCACCCCGCTGCTATCCACGCCTCGGATCGCCTCGATCTCCCCGCGCGTGACCGGGCCGCGATAGGCGACGATCGCCAGGGTTTCCAGCGCCGCCGCCGAGAGGCGTTCGGTGCGGCTCAGGCCGAGGAGACGCGCAACCGCGCGCGCGGCGGCGGGGGCGCTCGTCAGGGCGTAGCGCTCATCGTGGAACTGGAGGCGCAGGCCACGCCCGCCCGCCTGCAAGCTCCGCGCCAACTCGTCCAGCACCGCCGCGATCTCCTCGGTCGCCACATCGGCGGCTTTCGCCAGTTCGGCCACGGTCAACGGCGCGGCGGCGATGAAGAGCAGCGCCTCGCAGAGCGCCACCAGCGTGAGCACGGGCGGTGCGATCAGCGGTACGGCGACCGGGCCAGTAGGGGCAGGGGCAGCCACCACCGCAACGGATGCCACGGTGGCATCATCGAGCGCAGCCGACGACGCGGCGGCGGGCGTAGCAGGCGCTTCGACGTGATCCTCCGTCAGCACCGCAGCGGAATCGTTCGCGGTTTGTTCTTCCGGCGACACCCTCGGCGACTCAGTCATCGGCCACCGCCTCGCTCGTCGCGCTCGTCAGCGCTGCTTCCGTCGCCGGATAGACGACGATGTCGCCGAAGAACACCTCTTGCACCGCCTCCGCGCGGCGACGACGCACCAGTTCGAGGATCGCCATGAAGGTGGTGATCATCTCGGGGCGACTGTGCGCCTCGCACACCAGCCGACTGAGGCGCACGTCGCCGCGCGGGCGCAGGCGGAGATGTTCGAGGATCCGCGCGGCCATCTCCCCGACGCTGATGCGCGGCACGAGGGTGAGGACGCGCGGCGTGGCGGGCTGTCGCGCCAGCCGCCGGTGGACCGCCCGCAGGAGATCGACCGGACCGGCGGGAGAGAGGGTGATCTCGGGGACGAGTTCGGCGCGCGCGTGGGCCGCGATCGTCAGCGGTGCGAAGGCGCGCGCCTCGGCACGATCGCGCACGGAGAGATCGGTCGCCGCCCCTTTGATCTGCCGATACTCCCGCAATTGCTGCACCAGATCGTCCTCGTCCACTTCCGCATCGGGGTCGCTCATGGCCGCGTTGGGTCGGCGCGGGAAGAGGCCGCGCGTCTTCAGCAGCAGAAGGCGCGACGCGACTGCCGCGAACTCGGCCAGTAGCGCGGGGTCACGCACGGACTGCGCCGCGATGTGGGCGATGAATTGGTCGGCGACGAGCGTCAGGGAGATGGCGGTGATATCCATTTCTTCGCGCTCGATCAGGCGCAGCAGGACATCGAGCGGCCCCTCGAAGCCGGGGAGGCGATAGGCGTAACTCGTCGTGGGAAGGGGGGGTGCCGCAGCGATGTGCGGCGCGGTATCAGGCGTGATCATCGGCCCACCGCAACGCCGCGAGCACGCGCGCGAACTCGCGTACATCCCAGCGTGGTTCTCCCACTTCGGTAGCCGTCGGGAAAGCGTTCGCATCGCCATCCTGGTGGGCGGCGATCAGGGCGCAGGCGCGTGGCGCGACGCCGAGCCGCGCGGCCCAGGTCGCGCCGAGGGTCGGGTGTTGCCGCAAGAGATAGTAGCCACGTAACGGCCCGCGACCCGGCTGGGCGCTGGCCCAGTCCCAGAAACCCGGCGCGAGCCGCCGCGCGAGGACGTTGGAGACGCGGTGGGGGAGGCGCACCCGCCCCAAGCCTTGCGGATCGGCCTTGCCGAGATCGTGCAGGAGCGCGGCGAGCAGCAGATCGGCGTCGCGCTCGCCGCGTGCCAGGAGCGCGCGCAGGACGCGCACCGCATGGCGCTGATCGGTCGGCGCGAGGAGGCAGAAGGCGGCCAGTTGCGGCGGGGTGAGCAAGGCGACGGCGAGCGCACGATCCCGCAGCGGCACCACCGGCGATAGTGCCAACCCGAATTGCCCCAGCCGATACGATGCGCGCGCGATCAGCGCTCGACCCTCCCGCTCTGTACGTGCGTCCTGTATAAAGAGTGTGGCAGAGAGGAGCGCCGAGCGTCAAGCGATACGAAATCTGCGGGAAGTATGCGGCGACCACCACTGCCCCGGCGAGCAAGCGCACGGTCGGCCAATCTTGACAAATCAGCACAATCCTCTATGATAGACATGGCACCCTGTACGTACAGGGTGCCACCTGGGCCTACTGTTCTGCCTGGATCACACAGCTTTCCGCCCGAGACACGCATTACCACCTCTTTTCTCCCGTGTCCGGCACGGTTACGCCGGGGATTCGGCATCGAGACGGGAAGGGGACGCCAGGATGGCAAAGATTCGGCGGACCGCCGCGATCGGGATGCTCGTCGTCGCCTTGCTGCTCGGCGGGCCGACGCTCCCGGCAGCGGCGGAGGGCCGCTTCGCGGCGGGCGACACAGCGATCGTCGCGACGACGGAGGGGGATCTGCTCGCGCTGCGCGAGGGGCCGGGGACCGATTATCAGGCGCTCACGGCGTTCGCCGCCGGCACGCGCCTGATGGTCCTCGACGGGCCGCTGGTCGGCGACGAGGGACTCTCCTGGTATCGGGTGTCAGACGGCGCGCTCAGCGGGTGGAGCGCGGCGGTGTGGCTCGCCACAGATGATGGCACAGCATCAACCCCTGGTCAGGGTACGGAGGAAGGCGCGGCCCGCCCCGTCAGCGCCGCTGGCGGGGCGAATCTGCGCGAGCAGCCGACCCTCGCGAGCGCGGTCATCCTGCTCGTCCCGCAAGGGGCGACCGTGACGATCCGCAGCGCCCCGGTCAACGCCGACGGCTACGACTGGCTGCTGGTGCGCTACGGCGATATCAGCGGTTGGGTGGCAAGCGCCCTCCTCGGCGGCGCGATGGCGACCAGCGGCGGCGGCACCGCGAGCACGCCCGCCACGGCGAGCACGAGCACGGTCGGCGAGATCACGATCGGCGCGTCGGTGCAGGTCAGCGGCACCGAGAGCTACGATCTGCGGATCCGCGAGGGGATCGGCGTGGCCGCGCCCCTCTTCACCACCGTGCCGGAAGGGACGATCCTCACCATCGTTAACGGCCCGCTGGCCGATAGCGGCGGCTCGCTGTGGTACGGTGTCAGCACCGGCACGCAGTATGGCTGGGCGCTCGGCCTTTATCTGACGCCGATCCGGAGCACCGCCACCCGCGCCCTGGCCGACACGCAGCGCCTCGCCAGCCTGAGCGTGACCAAACCGCTGGTGTCGCAGCCCAAACGCGGGCAGGCGATCGTCGCGGAAGCGCTGACCCATCTCGACGTATCATACGTCTGGGGCGGCGAGACACCCGCCGGATGGGATTGCTCCGGGATGATCCAGTGGCTCTATCAGACGGTCTGGGGGCTGTCCTTGCCGCGCGTCACCGAGGATCAGTGGCTCGTCGGGACGCCGGTGCCGCGCTCCCAGATCGAGGCCGGGGACATCGTCTTCTTCTACGACACCTTCGGTCCCGGCATCACCCACAACGGGATCGCGCTCGGCGATGGGCGCTTCATCCAGGCGCGTGATACCCCGTATGGCACGGTAATCAGCTTGCTCGATGAGCAGCGCTACATCGATCACTATGCCGGGGCGCGACGCCCGTAACGCATTACAGCGACACGAAAGTCAGAGGGCCGCGCCGGATAGTCATCCGGCGCGGCCCTTCGTTGATCCACAAGGCATCCATCGCTCACGGAAGCTCGATAGCGATCCCGTGTAACAGCTCCCGTACCGGTTCGAGTTGCGCCACGCCATGCGCGATCAGTTGGGCGTACTCCGTCTCGGTCAAGCGCATCGGCAGCGCCTCGCAGTGTAGGCGACGCTCATAGAGCTGGCGCGCGAGCGCGACCTGATCAGGGAGCAGTTGCATACCGTTTTCCCACTCTGCCAACGCCTGTTCAGCCTCCAGGAATTCATGGCGGAGGAGGTAGGCACCATTCCGATAAACATCCGTCCACGGTTTGCCAGAAGTCAGCACATCGCCTTCGCTCCAGAAAGCGGCGGTGATTACAGGTACGAAGTAGGTATCATCCAATTGATCCGTTGTCCCATTGATAAACGCGGTATCGATCTCAACCGGATCGCCCACCCAACTAACGAACTCAAGTAGCAACTTTTCCCGCGCAATTACGCGGACATCGGGCGGGGCAGCAGCGAAAAACTCTTCCGCATCATAGGGCGGCACTGGATCTTCCCCAAACGGGCTATGCTCGCTTTCACAACAGAAGAAAGCTCCGACAACTAGGTCGTGATTCCAGCAGATACAACCACTCGTCTCGTTGTAATCAAGTATTTCCAGCACCGAGCCACGCCAGTGATACTCGTCGTGAACCCTTTCTGAGGGGAGCGTTGAAATAGCATGGGCGATGATGGAGAGCAAGAGGCCATACTCAAGTCGGTCCTGGGTAGGAAAAGTGACGGGAGCATCCGATGGCAATTCGTATGGCATTTTGCCTTTTAGCTCCTATCAGGCTGCCCATCGGACCGTATCGGCTATCCTTTGACACTCCGCACCAAACCATCCGGCAGCGTGACGTAGCGCGCGCCGTTCGCGCCGTTCCAGCCCTCGCCGCGCTGCTCCGTCGCCGGGGTCACCTCGCGCACTTCCACCGTGGTGGCGACCGTGGCGAGCGACTGCGCCGCCTGGAACGCATCGCGGTAGTTATCGAAGACGATCAGGCCCGGCCCTTGATCGACGCGGGTGCGCCGCGCTGCGGCATCGAGTTGCGGCTGGAGCATCGCCAGGGCGCTGGCCGCGATCCGCTCCTCGGTCACCAACTGGCGTTCACCGCCCGACCAGACGGCGAAGGCATAGATCACCGCCAGGAAACGCGGCTCGGTGGGCACCGGTGCTGGCAATGGCGCTGAGTATTGCATGGCGCTCCTGTTAGGGTCGGCAGTCGGCAGTCGGCAGAGCGAGGTCCGTTGGCGGTAGTCCGTAGTCCGTAGTTGGCTCGTTGAGGGCTATAACCCAATATCGGCACCGTGCCACTACTGCCGACTGCCGACTGCCGACTGCCGACTCACCGCTACACCGACTCTCGTAACGACAACGGCACATACTGATGGCCGCTCGGCATCAACCAACCGGCGAGGCCGTAGACCGTCTCCGTCTCCATGTCGTTGCGGCGGCGCAGTTGTTGGAGCGAGATGCGGTCGGCCACGCCCTGCATCGCGGCGGCGGCGCGGCTCGCCTCCTCCGCCGTCTCGTAGATCAACTTCTCGCTCGACCGATCGACCGGCGAAGGCACCTCCTGCATCGCGCGGGAGTACGCCTCGCGGCGGCGGCGCGGCAGGAGTTCCACCACGGTGTTGCTGACGCCGAGCGGGTCGTTCGGGCGGAATTCGAGGATCACCGCGTAATAGATCTTGTCCGGGTCGAGTGCCACGATCGTTCGACTCCTCCGCTCCGCGCCCGTTGCCTGGCGCTCGGCCTCCTCCAGTCCGTCCGCCTATTGCGCGCTCGCAATAGCGAGGCTGATCCCCATCTCGGTCGCCAGGGCGACGAACCCGGCGCGCTCGTAGACCGAGCGCCCCTGCGCGCTGGCGTGCAGGTGGATCTGCCGCACCCCGGCGGTGCGCGCGAAATCGAGGATCGCGCGGACCATCAGCGACGCCACCCCGCGTCCGCGCCAGGCCGGCTCGGTGTACATGTTCATGATATAGCCCTCGCGCCCGCTGGTGTCCTCCGGTTGCAGCGGGCGGCGCACGAAGACGAAGCCGCCGCAGCCGATCGGTGCGCCATCATCGTCGCAGGCGAGCCAGCCGATGAAGCGCTCGGCGGGCAACTCCTCGACGATGTAGGCGCGCATCGCCGCATCCAGCGTCGCCGTCCCCGCCGCATCGAGCGCCCTGCCGAGGTCGCGGAAGAGGCCGAAGCGCAAGGCGACCAGCGTCTCCAGGTCGGCGAGTGTCGCGCGGCGGATCGTCGGCATGGGCTCTCCTCAACAACATCGCTGCCAATCGCGCGCTGTGCGCGACGCCGGGCCGGATCGACGCCATAAGGATACACCAGCCGCCGCGCGATCCGCCGCGACAGCGCCGCGCACCTTCGCTACAATGCGGGGGTAGCGGATCCCGCGCCGATCGGGTGATCGGGGCGGGGCGGACAGAGGAGGCGAGGATGGCACTGACCTTTACGACCAAGAGCGGCGACGCGACCGGGGCGAGCGCGGACGCGCTGATCGTGCCGATCGGGGCGGGCGCGGCGATCCCGGAGGCGATTGCGGGCGCATTCGAGGGCGGCCTCGCGGGCGTGCTGACGACGCGCGGCTTCACCGGCAAGGCCGGAGAGATCGCGTCCTTCCCGACCTTCGGGCGGCTCGGCGCGGCGTCGGTCGTGCTGACCGGCACCGGCGAACAGAGCGCGGAGAGCGGCCGCTGGGGCGAAGCGCTGCGTCGGGCCTACGGCGCGGCGATCAAGCGCGCGCGCGACGAAGGTGCGCGGACGGTCGCGGTGGCGGCCCCGGCTGGCGCGGGCGCGGAGGAACTCGGCGCGATCGTCGAGGGGCTGTCCCTGGCCCTCTACCGTTTCGACCGCTACAAGAGCGGCGCGGCGACCCCGGCCAAGGCGATCGAGGCGATCGAGCTGTGGGCGAATGGTGACGCGAGCGCCGCCGTGACGCACGGCGAGGCGGTGGCGGCGGGCGTGGCGCTGGCGCGCGACCTCGTCAACACGATCAGCGACGACAAGACGCCGCCGCAGATCGCCGAATGGGCGCAAGCGGTGGCGAGTGAGGCGGGACTGGCCTGCCGCGTCCTCGACGGCGCGGCATTGCGCGCGGGGGGCTACAACGCGATCCTGACCGTCGGGAAGGGGAGCGCCGCCGAGCCGCGCCTGATCGAGATGAGCTACGAGCCGACGGGCGGCGCGACGAAGACCGTCGCGATCGTCGGCAAGACGATCACCTTCGACTCGGGCGGCCTCGACCTGAAGAGCGCCGACGGCATGTACTCGATGAAGACCGACATGGGCGGTGGCGGATCGGTCCTCGGGGCGATGCGGGCGGTCGCGGCCCTCAAGCCGAACGTCAGGGTGATCGGCATCCTGACCGCCGCCGAGAACATGCCGAGCGGCACGGCGATGCGCCCGAGCGACGTGGTGCAGGCGCTCAACGGCAAGACCTTCGAGATCGGCAATACCGACGCCGAGGGGCGCATGGTGCTGGCCGACGCGGTGACGCACGCGGCGCGCGCCGGGGCCGACGAGATCATCGACCTCGCGACCCTCACCGGGGCGAAGATGGTCGCGCTCGGCAGCCTCACGGTCGGCGCGATGGGCAACGATCAGGGGCTGATGGACCGCTTCCTGGCCTCGGCGGCGGCGGGCGAGCGGGTCTGGCAGTTGCCGACCTGGGACGAGTACAAGGACGAGCTGAAGAGCGACATCGCCGACCTCAAGAGCACCGGCGGTCGCGGGGGCGGCGCGATCACGGCGGCGCTCTTCATCGGCGAGTTCGTCGAGGGCACGCCGTGGGTCCACCTCGACATCGCCGGGAGCGCCGCGACCGCCGCAGACGGCCCGTACACCCCGAAGGGCGCGACCGGCGTGATGGTCCGCTCGCTGCTGCGGTATCTGGAGGACGCGGGCAAGTAGACTCCGAGCGGTAACCGGTACTCATCGCCCGCCCGCGCGGATTCGGATGATCCGCGTGGGCGCGCGACCCATCTCAGGTTATCGGCGCATACGCGTGTTCTGCACACAGCGGTTTGGACGCAATCCGCCCACCGCACCACCTGAACTCGCCCGCAACGACAAGGCGGCGTTGCCCGACTACGACCCCGTAGCGGCGCTCGCCGGTATCCGTGCGGCGGGCGGCAGTTGGCACGACCTCGACGCCGAAGCGCTGAAGGCCGATCTCTACCGCGCCCGCGAAGAAGGGACACGGCCACTAGATCGGCCCTGATCTATCTCGTCGGCGTGGCGGGCGCTGCCAGTAATGCGGCGATCTCGTCCAAAGTTTGAGCGACAGTCAGGGTACGGGGTGGGTCATCAACGTGGTTACCTATAATGTCATACTCCGGGCCGATCGTAACCAGACCGTTGGGTGTCACGCTGTAGCTATTGGTAGCCGTGAAATAGGAGTAGCGGCTATCTCCGGGAACTGGTCGTAGGTTGTCATAGGTCGCGCGATTGACGAAGTAGAAAAATCTCCCGCCGGTCCAGAACTCGGCCCAGGCACCGGAGCCCGTGTAGCTTTCGCAGTCCTGACCGACTCGCCCACCAGGAACCGCAAAGTAGATGTCGGGCAGCGGGTATGCACCCTTGGCAACCCGCTCGATGGCGACGCGCACTGGCGTGAAGATAAAGGCACTCCCGCTCTTCGGATCGTTGGGACGTTGCCCATTAAGCGTGGTCCGGCGTGCCGGGAGGATGTCACGTACCATACCTAACAAGACCAGGTCGGCGACATCTCGAACCTTATCCGCGAAGGAATATACCTTTCGCTCGGCAACCGGACCGGCACACTGTTCAGGACGCAGGACGGTCGGGGTCGCGGGTCGCGTCAGCATCGGCTTGATCGGTACGCGGCGGCGGTCGCCGTTCCATCGATCGCCGGCGCAGAAGGTCGCGTGACGACAATGTGCGGTGTATCCTGGAGCACCTCGCTCGATGATCGCGGTGATACCCCGCAAGCGGCGAGAAGCGTTGTGAGAGCTAAACCGGGGAAGGCTCGGGTGAGGGCATAGCGGCGCGTATATTCGGCCACTAACTTCTCCACTCTCGCCCTCATCTTTCGCGTTTCTTCAATGCATAGATGCCCATGTGTATTGACATACAAAAAGAACAATGCCCGATTCATGACAAAGTTTTACGCTGTATTACGCTAAATCCAGCTTGCCAAACTGACGAGTTTCGCATCGGTGTGCTACACTCTGGACAGGAATCTCGATATGTCCGTACACCCATGATAAGGCGACAACGATGGCGCTGACGAATGAGCAAGTCGAGCATGTGGCGATGCTGGCCCGCCTGGGGCTGAGCGATGAGGAGCGCGAGCGGATGCGCGAGCAGCTTTCCTCGATCCTCGCGCATATCGACCAGTTGCGGGACGTCGATACCTCGAACGTGCCGCCGACCGCGCAGGTGATCCCCCTCGCGCCGACGCTGCGCGAGGATGTGGTGCAGCCGTCGCTGACCGTCGATCAGGTGCTCGCCAACGCCCCGCGCACCGAGGGCGGGTTTATCAAGGTGCGGGCGATCCTGGACTGAGTGAGTCGGCAGTCGGCGGTCAGCAGTCGGCAGAAGACGTACTGACAGGCACTGCCCCGCAGCGGCACTACGCTACCACTGCTGACCGCCGACTGCCGACCGCCGACTTCATAAAGAGGAAGCTGTGGCCGAAGAGTTGACCTATCTCTCGATCGACGAGGCGCGCGGCCTCCTCGATCGGCGCGAACTCAGCAGCGTGGAGCTGACCGAGGCGCATCTGCGGCGCATCGAGGCGGTCGAGGATCGCGTCAAGGCGTTCATCACGCGCACGCCGCAGTTGGCGCTGGAACAAGCCCGCCTCGCGGACGATCGCATCAAGACGGGCGAGGCCGCCACCTTCACCGGCATCCCGGTCGCGTTGAAGGACGTCCTCTGCACGCACGACGCCCCGACGACCGCCGGTTCGCAGATCCTGCGCGACTTCCTGCCCCCCTACGACGCGACGGCGGTCGCGCGGCTGCGGGCGCAGGGGGCGGTCTTCGTCGGCAAGGCAAACACCGACGAGTTCGCGATGGGCTCCTCGACCGAGAATTCGTCGTTCTTCACCACGCACAACCCGTGGGATCTGGCGCGCGTGCCGGGCGGTTCGAGCGGTGGCTCGATCGCGGCGGTCGCGGCGGGCGAGGCGATGGTCGGGCTCGGCTCGGAGACGGGCGGCTCGATGCGGCAACCGGCGGGCTTCTGCGGCATCGTCGGCCTGAAGACGACCTACGGGCGAATCAGTCGCTATGGCCTGATCGCCTTCGCCTCCAGCCTCGATCAGATCGGCCCCGCCACGCGCTCGGTCGCCGATTGCGCGCATCTGCTGGGAGCGATCGCCGGGGTCGACCCGCGCGACGCGACCTCCGCCCCGGAAGGGGTGCCCGATTACCGCGCCGCGCTGACCGGCGATATTCGCGGCCTGCGGGTCGGCGTGCCGCGCGAATACTTCGAGATGGGGCTGGAAGCGGGTGTCGCCAGCGCGACGAGCGCGGCGCTGCGTGTCCTCGACGGACTTGGCGCGGAGCTAGTGGACATCAGCCTGCCATCGAGCGGCATGGCCCTCCCCGTCTACTACATCATCGCCCCGGCGGAGGCGAGCGCCAATCTCGCGCGCTTCGATGGCGTCAAGTACGGCCTGTCGATCGAGCAGGATTCGTTGCTGGCGACCTATCTGGCGAGTCGCGGCGCGGGCTTCGGCCCGGAGGTGAAGCGCCGGATCATGATCGGCACCTACGCCCTCTCTTCCGGCTACTACGACGCCTATTATGTCAAGGCACAGCAGGTCCGCACGCTGATCAAGCAGGAGTTCGATGTCGCCTTCGGTCTTGGCGAGAACGCGGCGACGACGGCGGGGGTCGATGTGATCGTCGCCCCGACCTCCCCGACGACGGCGTTCAAGATCGGCGAGCGCAGCGACGATCCGCTGGCGATGTACCTGGCCGACGTGCTGACGATCCCCGCCAACCTGGCCGGGATCCCGAGCGTGGCGCTCCCCTGCGGCTTCGCCGAGGGGTTGCCGGTCAGCTTGCAGATCATGGGGCCAGCCTTCGCGGAGGAGCGGATCCTCCGCGTGGCCGAAGCATACGAGCGCGCCACCGACTGGGCCACCCGCCGTCCGCCGCTCGATGCGACACCCGTAGGAGCCTGAGCCGATGCCGGAGCGCACGATCGACCGCGCACGGGACGCAGCAAAGCCGAAGCCCACGCCCCGTGCGGCGCGACGTGGTACGGCGACCATGATGACCGAGAAGTCTGCGCCGCGCCGGTCACTCGGTGCGCCGGGCGGCACGGGGGCGCTGCTGGAGCGCTGGCTCCTCCTGTCGCTGGCGATCGGACGGCGCGGGATCGCCGTCGTGTTGGCGCTGGCGGTGCTGGTCATCTTCACCGCCGGGGTCTTCGAGCAGCGCTGGAAAGAGCAGCAGATCCAGGCGCAGGTCGCGGCGCAACGGGCCAGCCTGGAAGCGGCGCAGGCGCGCAACGCGCAGTTGCAGGGCCAACTCGCCGAATCCGATCCCGCCGCCTACCGCGCCTGGGTCGAGGATACCGCGCGCCGACAGCTCAACCTCGGCTACAGTGGCGAGACGATCTTCCTGGCGAACTGGACCACGCCGGTGGCGACCACAAGCCCCCCCCCCACACCAGCGGTTGCCAGCACGACGGCGACGCAACCACAAAGCGAGGCCCACTGGCGACGGTGGTTGCGCCTAATCTTCGGCGATTGACCCGATATACCCTACAGCACATCCGAGGTGCGAAGGCGCGGCGCAGTTCGCGCCTTTTGCTCGCCCACCATATCGCGGCATGGGCCGTGCATCAGCGCACGGTAAGCGGGAGGTGCGGATATGAGTTCGACATCGGCGGGGCGCATGGCGGGTATCGTGGCGCAGTTGCGGCAGAATCCGGGCGTGGTCGGCGGGTTGCCGGGCGAGGAACGGACGATGGCGGAGGCGGCGCTCGGCGGCGCGAGCGCTCAGGATATCGCGCAGGAACATGGGATCAGCGTCGAGGCGGTCTGGACGGCACTCGGCAACGCCGCACGGCTGGCGAGTGGGGCGGGGATCGCGCATAAGGTCGAGAGCGGCGGTCTCGGCAGCGACACCGATCCGGGGTTTCAAGGGGGCTACGGCGACACCGGCTTCGGCTCGCTCGACACCGATCCGCCCTACCCGATGCCCGAAGAGCCACACGAGGGTGAGGACAGCACGCCGCAAGGTCACGCCCGATCGTGAAACAAGCACGGCGCGGCGCGCGGCGAAACAGTGACGATTGCGTTGGCACTATAGCCAGCGCCGCATTACGCCGATTGACAAAATAGAACACTTATTCTATTCTCATCTCACAAACTCTGCGATGTACGTACGAGTAAACGTTGAGGGAGTGGGGTGAGCAGAAATACCCGTGGGTCCGGTGGTTATCTCTCACCCGGATTCAGCATCGCGGTCGCCCTCACCCTGGCGCTCGCCGTCATTGCCTTCCAGGAGACGCGCTCGCCCGCCGTGGCGCTGTTGGGGGTCGCCGCCGCGCCGCTCGTGGCGGGGGCATCCGGCGCGACCGGCACGCCCCAAACGATTAGCGTCGCAGCCTCAACCGCCATTCCGACACCCCTGCCGTCGATCCGGGCGCGCGTGGGGCTCCAGGTGGGCCATTGGCAAGCCGCCGACCTCCCCGCCGAACTGGCGAGCCTCCGCACGGAGACCGGGGCCAGCGCGGGCGGCCACGAGGAGGTGGACCTCAATCTCCAGATCGCCCGGCAGGTCGTGGCGCTCCTGACGGCGCGCGGGATCACGGTCGATCTCCTCCCCGCGACGATCCCGCCCGGTTACCGCGCCGATGCGTTCGTCGCCATCCACTGCGACTACAACAACGATCCCGCCATGAGCGGCTTCAAGCTGGCGCGTTATGGCGACAGCGCCAGTCCCGCCCGCGACGATGCCCTGCTGAACGCCATCGCAGGCACCTATGGCGCGACGACCGGCCAGCCGACTGACCCGCACATCACCCGCGCGATGACGTATTACTACGCCTTCAACAGCGGCGCGTTCACGCACGCCATCGCGCCGCAGACGCCGGGCGTGATCATCGAACTCGGCTTCCTCACCAACGCGAGCGACCGCGCGCTGCTCGTCGGGGCGCCACCGACGGTCGCGACGGGTTTGGCGCAGGGGATCATCGGCTATCTCACGAGTCGGTAGCCCGTAGTCCGTAGCCCGTAGTCCGTAGCCTGTAGCCCGTAGGAAAGGGACGCAAACGATGCGAGAGAGAAGCACCCTGCCCGCGCCGTATGGGATGCGGGCAGGGCCGCAGATGTAAAAGATGCGCCGGAGATGCTAATCGGCGGTGGGGACGTTGGCCGCCAGCGCGTCGCGCAGGACCGAGGGCATCGACTTGGCGACCGGCGCGGGGGTGACGAAGCGCGACACCAGATCGCCCTGCGCGCTGACCCCAAGCTTGTCGAAGAGGAGGCCGAAGCGCTCGGCGAGGTGCGCGGTGATCGTCGCCTTCAAGGAGTCCGGCAGATGCCAGAAGTCCTGCTTGAACGGCCCGAAGCCGCGCTTGCGCGTGGTGTAATAGAACTGCTGATCGGTCATCCCTGCCTTCCGCTCGTCGGCGTGGTTCGCCGCGAGGTGCGCGTAGATCCGGTCGCGGAAGTCCTCCGGCAGATCGTCGTAGATCATATTCTGGAAGCCGGTGGCGAGGTGGACCTCGATGGCGTTCCGCTCGGGGAACTTATCGAACGCCTCCTCCGGGAGGGTGGAAGCGCCATGCTGCACCGCGCCACCCATCCCGTAACGCCGCGCCGCTGTCGAGAGCGCGCCCAGCGCATCCAGATTCAGGCTGACCTCCGCGATCGTGCCATCCGGGAGGACCACGCCGCCATGACTCGTGCCGGTCTGCACGCTGATCTTGCTGATCGGGGCCAATCCCGCGCCAAGCGCCGCGAGGGCGGGGACATAACCGGACATGAAGGCTTCCAGGTCTTCCGGGGTGCTATCCTGCGAGCCGACCTCGCCGATCTCGCCACCGACCGACACGGTCACGCCCGCCGGTTCGCGTTCGCGGATCAGGGCGGTCATCTCGGCGGTGTGGCGATAGTTGAGCTCTTGGCGCTCGGCCTCGGTCGGCTTGCTCAGATCGACCAGGGTCGAGGCGTCGATATCGATGTTGTAGAAGCCGCAGTCGATCGACTCGGCGATCAGCGTGCGGAGCCCGGCCAGCTCCGCCTCGGGATCCTGCGTATACTTCTTGGCGTTCAACTGCTGGTGATCGCCCTGGATGAAGAGCGGGCCGCGATACCCCTCGCGCAGCCCGGCGGCGAGCATCGTCAGCGCGAACTCGGCGGGGCGCTGCTCGGTGTAGCCCATCTCCGAGCGCGCGATCTCGAAGATGAACTGCTGCGTCCCCTTCGCCTGGGCGACCCGGATGACCGTGCGCGCGAAGTCGTAGGACATCCCGCGCACATTGATCGCGGGGGTGGTCGCATGGTCGAACTCGCCCCGCCCCGCCGCCAGGTACAGCTCATGGATCGACGTGGGGTACAGCCCCACCGTCTGCGCGGTCGTCCAGATGATCCAACGCGCCGCCGCCTTCACCGGTCGTGGCCCGAAAACGGCGCTATAGGCCAGGCGATCGGTGATCTCCCCTTGCAGCGCCGCCTCGTCCACGACATCGATCGTCTCGCCATCGATCGCGAGCACCCCATCGAGTGCCGCGAGCAATGCGGGAATGCTCTCACTGATATCGGTCATCGACCGTACTCCTCTCTCAGTTGTACCCACACACGGGCCGTTGATCGCCCGGCGGGTCCGGTTCATCGGCCCCATTATACCGACAAGTGCCACGCCGTAAAATACATCCTCTCGCGGCAGGATCGGTAAGGAGCATACCGGAGCGATGTTAACGAAAACCTTCGCAGGGACGCCCCGCGCGCCCTGGCCCGCCATCGGCAAGATCGCCGTGCTGCGCGCCAACCGCATCGGGGATTTCGTCGTCACCCTGCCCGCGCTGACGGCGCTACGGGCGGCCTACCCGGACGCCGAAATCGTCCTGCTCGGGCGGCGCTGGCACGCGGACTTCCTGGCCGAACGCCCCGGCCCGATCGACCGGGTCGTGCCGATCCCGCCGTATCACGGGGTCGGCGAGCCGGAGGAGCATCGCGACGACCCGGCGCTCCTCGACCGCTTCTTCGCGGCGATGGCGGCGGAACGCTTCGACCTGGCCCTCCAGCTCCACGGCGGCGGGGGGAACTCCAGCCCCTTCATCCGCAGGCTCGGCGCGCGCCACACGGCGGGTTTGCGCGCGGAGGGCGCACCGCCGCTCGATCGCTGGATTCCGTACATCCGCGATCAGGTCGAGATCGTGCGCTATCTGGAGGTCGTCGGATTGGTCGGGGCCGCCCCGGTCGGACTTCAGCCGCACCTCGCGGTCACGGCGGCGGATCGGGACGAGGCGTTGGCGGCCCTGCCGTCGGACGATCGCCCCCTCGTCACCATCCACCCCGGCGCGACCGACCCCCGCCGCCGTTGGTCCGCCGCCCACTTCGCCGCCGTAGGGGATGCGCTGGCGGCGCGCGGCGCGCGGGTCGTCCTCGTCGGCGACGCGGGCGAGCGCGCTCTGACGGCGACCGTGGCGAGACTGATGGCCGCGTCGCCGCCCGATCTCGCGGGGCGCTTGAGTCTCGGCGGGCTGCTCGGCCTGCTGGCGCGCTGCCATCTGGTGATCGGTAACGACTCGGGGCCGCGCCATCTCGCGGAGGCGGTCGGCACGGCCACCGTCAGCGTCTACTGGGGTCGGAATCTGCTGCACTACGGGCCGCTCGGTCGCGCGCGCCACCGCCCGCTCGCGTCATGGCGCGACAATTGCCCGATCTGCGGGGGCGGCATCGACGCGGGCTGCGGGCACCAGGTCTCCTGGGTCGATGATGTACCGGTATCTGCGGCGCTGGATGCCGCCCTCTCGCTGCTCGCGACAGCGCAGCAGTAGGTGGAATACGCGCGGGAACGGAGGAGGACGACGATGTGCGGACGCTACACGCTGCGACAGGCCGAGCAACTCCCCTTGCGCTTCGAGGCGAGCGCCACGCCCGAGGTGCGCGCGGCATTGACCCCGCGCTTCAACATCGCGCCGACCCAGGCGGTGCCGATCGTCACCGAAGCGCGCGCGGGCGAGCGGGCGATCGAGTTCGCCGACTGGGGACTGACGCCCCATCGCGGCGGCGGCAAGCGGTTCCTGGCCTTCAACGCGCGCGCCGAGACGCTGACGGAACGCCCGCTCTTCCGTGGGTTGCTGCCGCGCTCGCGCTGCCTGATCCCCGGCGATGGCTTCATCGAGTGGCAAAAGGTGGGAAAAGCGCGTGATCCCTTCTACTTCGGTCTGGACGATGGGGCGCTCTTCGCGTTCGCCGGCTTGCTCGACCGCTGGACCGATGAGGCGGGGCAGCAGCACGCCGCCTGCACCATCATCACGACCGCGCCGAACGATCTCGTCGGACGGATCCACGACCGGATGCCGGTGATCCTCCCGCGCGACGCCGAGGACGATTGGCTCGACCCGCAGACGAAGACCGCCGCCGCGCTCCTACCCTTCCTCACGTCCTACCACGCCGCGCCGATGAAGACGTGGTCGCTCGATCGCGCAATTAATAGCAGCAAGGCCGACGAACCGACGCTGATCGAGGCGCAGGCGTAGCGAAGCAGCAGTCCTATCCTGCTATCGCCCTTATCCCGATGCCCTGCGGTGATGCAGAGAGTGCCGCTGTCAACCAACGAGTAGGAGGACAAAGACGTGCGCTGGACAGGGAGAAGGAGTGGCCCGTAGGGGGTAGCATGGACAATATCACGCTCCACTTCACAACTGGTGAGGCCACGATCGACGCGCTACTCCGTACAATCGTGGCGCACATCGAAGCAACCTGGCCGGGGCGCGTCAGCGGTTACTACCTTTTCGGCAGTCACGCCGAGGGTAGCGCCATCCCTGCCAGCGACATCGATATCATCCTCGTCTGGCGTGGGGCGGCTCTCGCAGCGGTGGAGACGGCTCAACTCAAGGATTTCGCAGCGAATTGGTCCAGGCGGCACAGCATACCCCTCGATTTACTGCCGCTCGCCGAGGAGCCACTACGGCGCGAGGGGCACTTCCGAATCAAGCACGGAAGCGTTCTCCTGCATGGCGACGATCTGCGCGCTATACTGCCGGATCTCTCCCTTACCGCATATCTCAGCACGTATACGCGCGCACCGTTCGGATACGCAGCGGAGGGATTTCGCCATACCGACCGACTTATTTTTCCGCTAGCATATCCTGACCGGCGTGCTCCCTTCTACGGCTATGTTCTGGACAATCATGAACTACTGAAGGCTCTGGTCGCTGCGGCCTGTTGGGATGCGAGTCTCCTCGTCAGCCTGGAAACTGGGCGCGTCATACGCTCCAAGAGCGAGAGCGTGCGACTCTATCGCACCTCTATCGGAGGTGTGTGGGCCGACTATGTAGAAACACTCTACGAACATGGTAAGCACCAGTGGCATTATGCCGTGCCGATCGTCTTGGGCGAGCATCGCCTGCTGCGAGAGCTTTGTCAGGAGTACCTTCCATTCGAGAACTACTACTTCGCACGCTATCGCCGCTATTTACTGGATGAGTTGACGCAAGGCGATCGGAAACGCACCCTCCTCGCCGCGCAGCGACTCGAAGCGATTGTCTATTCCGACGATGAAGTCACCAATGCTCTTAAGACACTCTGCGGTGCCAGCGACGAAGAAATATGCACAGCAGGCCATCGCGCGCTCGACCGTCTTACACAAGCGCGTTCTTGAACGAGAAGTGCTGTTCTCGAATCCGCTACGATGCACACAGACAACGTACATGCGATACACGGTGATTCGACAACCTATAACCTTCGTAGTGATTATCGATGGCTGATCAGCATCCAGCGGTTCAGGCCATCGAGGGTGCGCGCGTAGTCGAGGGTGTCGAGAGCGTCGCGCGAAGCCCTTCTTCGAGGAGATGATTGATTTGCATCTCGCGGACACGACCGTGCAGACCGGCCAATTCGTCCAGGAGATGCCGGTGGCCTCGGTACATATACCGAGGCCACCGGTGCATGCGCTTGTAGGCTCCCTATGCGGCGGGCGAAATCGCCGCCGCCACACGCACGATCTCGTCGTGATAGCCGCAATGCTCGCAGTGGACCACGATGTCGCGTGTCTGCTCATCGAGCACGGCGACCGCGACGAGATGGCCGCATTCCGAGCAGATGATCCGATACTGCCCGCCCGCATGGGTGTTGCCGAGCGCGCTCGGGTAGCGTGCGTAAAAGGTTGCTAGCTGATCGTCTGCCATGTCGACCTCCTCGATCCGTCGCGCCCGACTCCCAAGCCCGTGCCGCCACGCGACCATACTTCGCTTGCCACCCGATCCATTCCCCCGCATCACACCGCCCATCGCTCAGTCATCCACGCCGTCGGTGCCGGTCGAGACGAGGTCCGGCACCGGATCGATGGTGCGACGTACCGGCACCCCGTTCCGCACGGCCCCACCCTCGCGGCGCACCGGGCGAGCCGGGCGACCGTTGGCGTCGGGCGCGAGCGCGACCGGCGGCTGCCCGGTCACCGACCAGAAGAGCGGCGACCCCTCGTCCCACGAGGAGAGGAGCGCGGCGGCGCGCGGGCTGCCGGTCAGCGCCAGGTGCCGCTCCAGCAGGGCACGAAGCTCCCCCATCTCGGCGGAGCCGCGCGCCACCCGCGCCAGGATGATGCCGTCGCGGCTGCACCGTGTCGGGAAGGTTTCCTCTTCGTCGAGCACCCAGGCACGCCCGGCGCTCAGCCCGGCGGCGAAGTTGCGCCCGGTCGGGCCGAGGACGAGGACGGTGCCGCCCGTCATGTACTCGCAGCCGTGATCGCCGACCCCTTCGACCACCGCCGTCGCGCCGCTGTTGCGGACCGCGAAGCGCTCGCCCGCCGCCCCGGCGATGAAAATCTCGCCCCCGGTCGCGCCGTAGATGACCGTGTTGCCGATCAGCACCGGACGCCGCCCGAAGGAGGCTTCGGCGGTGACGAAGCCGGGCACCGGCCTGATCGTCAGGGTCCCACCGGACATGCTCTTCCCGACGTAGTCGTTCGCCTCGCCCGTCAGGTGCAGGGCCAGACCCGCGACGCAGAACGCGCCGAAGCTCTGCCCCGCGCTCCCGGCGAGCGTGACTTCGATCGGCTGCGGGCGCGTGCCACCGGACGGGATTAGCGCGACCCGCCGCGCGATCTCCCCAGCCAATTCCGCGCCGGTCGCGCGGTCGCGGTTGCGAATCGAGGCGCTGATCCGGGCCGGGCCAACCCCGGCGAGCGCTGTCTTGGCGCGATCGGTCAGGTAATCCGCGAGCGGCGTGTAGTGCTTCGGACGCCGCCAGCTCGGGTCGTGCCGCACCGGCTTGCCCGCCGGGGGCGGGGCCAGCAGGGCACCGAAATCGAGGGTCGCCAGCCGCCCGCGCAGCGGCTGCGTGGTGAGCAGATTGACCCGCCCGACCGCCTCATCGAGCGAGCCGAGGCCGAGTTCGGCCAGGAGCGCCTGCACCCCCTCCGCCAGCCAGGTGAAGTAGCGCACCACCCCTTGCGGCGTGCCGGTGAACTTCGCGCGCAGATCCTCGCGCTGGGTCGCGATCCCGGCGGGGCAGGTGTTGAGGTGGCACTGTCGCGCCATGTCACAGCCGATCGCCACCAGCGCCGCCGTGCCGAAGCCGTAGTCCTCCGCACCGAGCGCCGCCGCGATCACCACGTCGCGCGCCGTCCGCAGGCCGCCATCGGTCCGCAGGCGCACGCGGCTCCGCAGGCCGTTCCGCAGGAGGGTCTGCTGCGCCTCGGCGAGGCCCAACTCCCACGGTAGCCCCGCACCCTTGATCGAGGAGAGGGGCGACGCGCCGGTGCCGCCGCTGTGGCCGCTGATCAGGACGTAGTCGGCCCCCGCCTTCGCCACACCCGCCGCGATCGTGCCGACGCCGCCGGTGGCGACGAGCTTCACGCCGATCTGCGCGTGCGGGTTGACCGAGCGAAGATCGTAGATCAGCTGCGCCAGATCCTCGATGCTGTAGATGTCGTGGTGCGGTGGTGGCGAGATCAGTTGCGTGCCGGGGACGGCGTGGCGCAGCCGAGCGATCAGCGCCGTCACCTTGTGCGCGGGGAGTTGCCCACCCTCGCCCGGCTTGGAACCCTGCGCCATCTTGATCTCGATCTCATCCGCGTGGACCAGGTATTCCGCCGTCACGCCGAAGCGCGCCGAGGCGATCTGCTTGATCCGGCTGTGCCGCCGCAGGCCGTCCGGCTGGGGCCGATACCATTCCGGGTCTTCGCCACCCTCGCCGCTGTTGGAGCGCCCGCCCATCAGGTCGGCCCCCGCCGCCAGCGTGGTGAACGCCTCGGGGCTGAGCGCGCCGAGCGACATCGCCGTGACGATGAAGCGTTGCCGGAGCGATTCGACCGACTCGACCTCCGCGATCGACAGCGGCGCGTAGGCCGGGGCGAGGCGCAGCAGATCGCGCAGGGCGAGCGGCGCATCCGCATCGCTCGTGGTCAGCTCCTCGAAGCGGGCCGCGAGGGGTGACCGGGCCGCTTCCTCCGCCTCGGCCAGCTTCTGCAACGACTTGACGAGCACCGGCGTGTAAGCGTGGCGCTCGCCGTCGCGGCGGTAGCGCACGAAGCCGTAGTCGGGCAGCGGAGCCTTGCCGCCGCTCGCCGCGACCGCCTCGGCGGCGCGGGCCGTCTCGTAGCGCGCCGCCACATCCGCCGCGATCTCGTCCAGCCCGATCCCGCCGATCGGCGAGGGGGTGCTGGGGAAGTACGTGTCGATCAACTCCCGCCCGAGGCCCAGCGCCTCGAAGAGGCCCGACCCCTGATAGCTGCGGACCGTCGAGATGCCCATCTTACTCAGGAGCTTCAGCAACCCCTCCTCGGTGCCGCCGATGAAGCGCGCCGCCGCCTCGGCGGGGGTGCCGAGATCGCCCTCCGCCACGATCGCCTGCACGCTGGCGAAGGCCAGCCACGGGCAGACCGCCGCCGCGCCGTAGGCGAGGAGGAGGGCGACGTGCTGCGTTGTCCAGGCGTCGCCCGCCTCCGACACGATCTCCGCCGCCATCCGCCGCCCCGCGCGGATCAGCCCCTGATGGACCGCGCCGACCGCGAGCAGCGCGGGGATCGCCGCCAGGCCGTTGTCGCCGACGTAGCGATCGCTGATCACGACGACCGTCGCGCCGCGATCGATCGCCGCTAGCGCCGCCTCTTGCAGGGCGTCCAGCGCGCCGCGCAACGCCGCGCCGCCGCCGCTGGCATCGAAGAAGGCCGGGAGGGTCACCACCGCCTCGCCGCCATCGCGCAGCCCCCACGCCGCGAGGTGGAGGAGATGGGCGGGCGACAGGAGGGGGCTCTTCAGGTGGACAAGCGTGCCGACAGCGGGGCCGGCCACCAGCAGCCCGTCGCGCGGGCCGAGGTAGGTGTCCAGCGCCATCACCGCCCGCTCGCGGATCGGATCGATCGGCGGGTTGGTCACCTGGGCGAAGCGCTGGCGGAAGTAGTCGCCGAGGCCGCGCGGCTTGTGCGAGAGGATCGCCAGCGGGGCATCGTCACCCATCGACCAGAGCGCCTCGTGGCCCCCCTCGCCCACCGCCGTGAGCGACAGGCGCAGATCCTCGGCGTTGTAGCCGTAGCGCCGCTGGAGGCGCAGCAATTCGTCCGGCGCGACCGGCTCCGCCTCATCGCCGTGCGTGGCAATCGGGGGGTCGAGGGTGACGTGCCGCCCGGCGACCCATTCGCCGTAGGGGTGGCGCGCGGTCAGCACATCGAGGATCTCGTCGTGATGCAAGAGTTGCCCCTCGGCGAGATCGACCGCGATCATCTGGCCGGGGCCGAGGCGTCCCGATTCGAGGACGGCGGAGACTTCATCGCCCGCCGTCTCCAGCACGCCCACCTCGGACGCGACGACCAGCAGGCCATCGGCGGTGAGGCGGTAGCGCGCCGGGCGGAGGCCGTTGCGATCGAGCGCCGCACCGATCGCGACCCCGTTCGACACCACCAGCGCGGCGGGGCCGTCCCACGGCTCGACCAGCGGCGCGTAATACTCGTAAAAGGCGCGACGCGACGCGGAGAGCTCGGGGTTGCCCTCCCAGCCCTCGCCGACCAGCACGGCCAGCGCCTCGATCGGCCCCGCCCCGGCGCGAACGAGCACTTCCAGCATGTTATCGAGCGAGGTGGAGTCGCTGCCCCCCTCCTGGATGATCGGCACGAGACCCGGCACGCGGTCGCCCCAGGCTCCGCCGGTCAGCGTCCCTTCGCGGGCGGCGGTCCAGCGGCGGTTCCCCTGCACGGTGTTGATCTCACCATTGTGCGCCAGGAAGCGGAACGGCTGCGCCAGGGTCCAGGTCGGGGCGGTGTTGGTGCTGTAGCGCTGGTGGAACATCGTCAGCGCCGTCTCGAAGCGCTCGTCGGCGAGATCGGGGTAGAACGAGGCGAGATCGCCCCCGGCGAGCAGCCCCTTGTAGACGATGGTGCGTGCCGAGAGGGAGACGACGTAGAGATCGCGCCCGGCGGCCAGCGCCCCTCGCTCGGCCTCGCGCCGCGCCAGCGTCAACAGCCGCTCGAACTCGTCCACCTTCACGGCGGCGGGACGGCGGACGACGAGCTGGGTCATCCCCGGCAATGCCGCACGCGCCTCATCGCCCAACACTTCCGGGCGGATCGGCAGTTCGCGCCAGGCGAGGGGGGCGAGGCCTTGTGCGGCCAGCGCCACCTCGAAGCTCGCGCGGCAGGCGGCGAGCGCCGCGGCATCGTCGCGTGCGATGAAGAGGGTGCCGAGGGCGAGATCGCCGAGCGGCGGCACCGTCTCCTCGGCCAATTCGGGGAGCTGCGCGCAGAGGAACCGGTTCGGCACCTGCGTCAGGATCCCCGCCCCGTCGCTGGTCCGGGCATCGGCCCCGACCGCGCCGCGATGGGCGAGATTATCCAACGCCCGCAAGGCAGCGGTCAGCGCGCGCCGCCCCGGCGCACCGCCGATGTCGGCGACGAAGCCCATGCCGCAGGCGTCATGCTCGTATAAAGGGTTGTAGAGGCCGGTCAGGCTCTGTGCCTGGCGTAGCGCTGAGGCGATCGGTTCCATTGCGCGATTCTCCTGCTCGTGTGCGCCAGCGGGGCGGCGCACCATCGCTCGTTCCGTCGGGCCGGATAACCGCGTCCACGTAAGGCGGGGCCATGACCGGTCGTCCACAGAGAGCTGTCGCTGGCGGGGCGGCGCTGGCCCGCGTCTACGGTTGCGGGATCGGGGATCGGCGCGGAGCGGGATCGGCGGCGATCCCGGCGTTGCTCCGGGTGAGTACGCCCGCCCTGTCGGAGGGGACGCGCCCACCCTACGGTCGGAGCGCCGCGGGTTTCGCGTCGGCGTCGCCCTCGCGTGCGCGCAAGGTCTCGAGCATGTGATCGCGGCTGACGGTGAGGTGTTCGCACAGGATGGTACGAGCGGCACCGGCGTCCCCCGCGCGCAGCGCGTCGATCACCTGCTGGTGCTGGTCGATGACTTCGACCGAATCGAGGAAGGGTTCGTGGAACGCGGAGAAGAGCAGCCGCAGGGGGCCGCAGAGCTCGGTCCAGGTGCGGAGGAGGCGCGGATTCCGCGTCGCCTCGCAGAGGAGTTCGTGGAAGTGGAGGTCGAGGCCGAGGCGCGGCGCGAACTGGATGCGCCCGGTGGCGGCGAGGGCGTTGAGATCGTCCACCACCGCCTGCAACGCCTCCAGCTCATCGGCGGTGATCAGCGTCGTGGCTTGCTCGACGGCATAGCCTTCCAGCGCCACGCGCAGCCCGTAGATGTCGCGGATCTCATCGAGGCTCGGGTTCACTACCGTCGTACCCCGATGCGGGGCGGTGACGACCAATCCTTCCTGCTCCAACTGACGCAGCGCCTCGCGGAGCGTCCCCCGGCTGACACCGAGCCGCGTGGAAAGGTCGGTCTCGCGGATGCGCTCGCCTGCGGTGAAGCCGCCGCCGATCAGCGCCTGCCGCAACCGCGCCAACACCTCGTCGCGCAAGGGGATATAGGTTGCCGGCAACAACTCACTGCCAATCGTCACGCCCACCACCCTACAGCTACCATCACCTACCCCGATGAATGTCGACATGCTGAATGTTGACATTCGACCGGAATGGGAGTATAGGAGCGCCAGGGAGTACTGTCAAGGCTTTGGGGCGCCTATTTCAAGCACCCGGCCCTGCGGTATTGTGCGCGATGATGGGATCGGCGCTTCAAAGATGGCTGTCGCAACCAGGGGCAAGGCCGCGCGATTAGGATCGCTACGGGTGACATGCACAGTGCCGCGTCGCGAGTGCATAACGCCCCCCCTGTTACAATCATCGTCTGTCGCCCGAAGCGGCGACGCTCGCCGCGCAACGAGGCACGGGAGGAGCGCCGATAGCCGATGCCGATCCTCCTGACCAAAACCCTGCGCGATCTGCGGCACCGCTCGTTGCGCTCGCTACTGACCTTCCTCGGCATCGCCATCGGCGTCGCCGGGGTCGTCGCCATCTCCTACACCGCGCGCAACCTCGCCGCCGCGCAGGAGGCGGTCTATGCCGCCGCCGACCAGGCCGACATCAGCGTCGGCACCGGCGATCTCTCCCCCACCATCCGCAACATCCTCGAACGCCTGCCGAACGTGGCGCTCGTCGAGCCGCGCGTCTACTACAACACCCGCGTCACCAACGATCTGGCCGCGACGCGCTGGGTCGATCTGCGCCTGATCGGCGTCGCCGACTTCACCGCGATCCGCGTCAACCAGGTCGATCTCGTCGCGGGGCGCTACCCGGAGACGGCGGGGGAGATCGCGCTCGATGCCAGCGCGCGGGGTCTCCTCGCGGTCGAATTGGGCGACACCATCTGGACCCGCGCTCGCGCCGCCGATCGCCCGGTCGCGCGGCGGCTCGTCGGCTTCACCCGCACCCCGGCCAGCCTTGACGCCGCGATCCTCAATCAGGCGACCGGCTACGCCCCGATCGCCGATGTCCGCAAGGCGGCGAATCTGACCGGGGACAATCGCCTGCTGATCCGCCTCGACGACACCGGCGCGGCGAGCGCCACCGCCGGGCGGATCAGTCGCCTGCTCGGCGGGCGCGGCGTAGCGGTCAGCTTCATCACGATCCGCGACCCGGAGAATGCCGAGGGACGCAAGGAGCTGGCGACCCTCCTGCTGCTGCTGACCGCCTTCTCCGCGCTCGGCGTCGTCCTCAGCGGCTTTCTCGTCGGCAACACCGTCGCGGCGATCATGGCGGAGGAGATGCGCCAGGTCGGGATCCTCAAGTCACTGGGGGCCGGGCGCTGGCGACTGATCCGCATCTATCTCCTCCCCGCACTCGTCCTCGGCGGGGGCGGGGTGGCGCTCGGCCTGCCGCTCGGCATCGGCGGGGGGGGGGCGCTCGGCACCTTCCTGGCCGGACTACTGGGACTCACCTTCCCGCCAGTCAACCTGGCGGCGCGCGAGCCGCTCCTGGCGCTGGGGATCGGCCTGGGGGTGCCGATCGTCGCGGCGACCATACCGACCTGGCGCGGTGCGGGAACGCCGGTGAGCAGCCTCGTCCGCTCCTACGGCATGGCGAACGCGGGCGGGCGACGAACGCTCGATCGGCTCTTGCGCCCGGTCGGGCGACTCTCGGCGCTGGCGCTGATGGCGTTGCGGGCGAGCGGACGCCGCCCGGCGCGCTCCGGCGTGACGGTGTTGGTGATCGCGATCAGCGCGGCGGCGTTCCTGGCGACGCAGACCCTCGACGCCTCGGTTCGCAGCACGGTGGACAACCTCTACGGCGTCTACGCCGCCGACGCCTACCTGAGTGTCGGGGTCGCCACCGCCGCGCGCTACGCCGACGATCTCGCGCGCCTGCCCGATGTCGCCCGGGCCGAGGCGTGGTCCCGCACCGGGGGCTTCGTCGGCGCGGCGGGGGTCGATGTGTGGGGCGTCCCCGCCGATACCACGCTCTATCGCTACCGGCTCGTCGCGGGGCGCTGGTACAGCGGGCAAGCGCGCGAGGTGGTGATCTCCACCGATCTCGCGCGCCGCCTCGATCTCGTGCCGGACCAGATCATCGAGGTGGACATCGGGGCGCAACGGCGGCCCTTCACGGTCGTCGGCATCGTCAACGACGAGAGCACTTATCTCGGCTCGACCGCGTCCGGCAAGCTCTTCATGACCGTCACCGACGTGAGCCGCCTGACCTATTACGGCGACGGGGCCAACCTCTTCGCGCTCGGGCTGCGACAGCACGACCCGGCGAATGTCGATGCCGCCCTGAGTCGGATCGAGTACAGCACGCGCGACCGCTCCACGAGTGCCTACGCGGCCTACTCGGATAAGGCCAGCACCCTGCAACTGGTGCGCGTCCTCGAATTGCTGCTGCGGGCGATGGTGACGATCATCGGACTGGTGGGGGCGGCGGGGATCATCAACACGCTGATCCTGAACGTCACCGAGCGCCGCCGCGAGCTCGGCATCCTGCGCGCCATCGGGGCGCGGCGCGGGCATCTGCTGCGCCTCCTGCTGGCGGAGGGGTTGGCGCTGGGGGGTTTGGGGTTGCTACTGGGGCTGATCCTCGGTGTGGCGCTGGCGCGCGCGCTGGTCGAACTGACCGGGGCGTCCCTCTTCCGGCTCGACTTCCGCCTCACCCCCGGCACGCTCCTCGCCACCGCCGCGCTCGCGCTCGGCCTCGCGGTCGTCGCCAGCATCGGTCCCGGCTTGCTGGCCGCGCGACTCCGCCCGCTGGAGGCGCTGCGCTATGAATGAGGGCGGGCCGGATGTTTCCGGCCCGCCCCCGTGGGATTGTTCGAGCCGCGTGCGATCAGCGCGGGCCGAGCAGCGTGAGTCCGCTGCCACCACCGCTATCGCCACCGCGCAGCAGGCTACCGTAATCGGGCGCGGTGGCCGGAGCCTGGGCAGCTTGCTTCCGCTCCGCCTCTTCCTCTTCGAGGTCGCGCAGGCGCATCCGGGCCGGGGTGTGGCCGGGGATATACGCCAGGAGCAAGCGGAGTTGCTGCCGCGCGCGCCCCGGATCGCCATCGGCGGCGGCGAGTTCGGCGACGGTGAAGATCGCCGAGGCGAACTCTTTGGCCTGGAAGGTCGTGCGGTCGATCACCGGGATCAGCAATTGGCGGGCCTCGTCGCGTCGCCCCTGGCTGATCCGCAGCGAGGCGAGCGTGGCGCGCGCCACCACCGAGTCCGGGCGACTTTCGAGCGCGCGGGCGAAGTAGCCCTCCGCCGCCACCGTGTCGTTGCGGACGAGCGCGATCAGGCCGAGTTGCTGCGCGGCCTCGGCGACGGTCGGCTCCTGATCGAGCACTTGCCGATACAGGCGCTCGGCCCCCTCGATATCGTCGTGGGCGCGACGGTCCAGCGCCTTGCTCATCAGCTTCGCGATCGCGGGGCTGTAGGGTTCGGCGGGCTCCTCCCCCTGCGTGATCTCGTAGCGCGGCGGGCTGATCTCCTGGAAGCGCCCATCCTGCCAGAGGAGGAGCGGACGGCTGGACTCGACCAGCCCGTCGCGCCGCAGCAGGAGCGCGGCGTGCAAGCGCGTCTCGTCCGGGCCGAGTCGCCCGAAGGCGAAAGTGCGGACCGCCTCGATCACCTCCGGCGTCCCGATCCGCAGCAGCAGCCCGACCGCATTGGCGGAGGCGATCTCGTCGCCCATCCAGAGCGAGGCGTAGAAGGCGGGCAGGAAGGTCGGCGTGTGCGCCAGGACCGCGCCCAGCCGCTCCCGCCGGGTGGCTGGCTCGGCAAGGTCCGCAGCATCGATCGTAGACAATTCTTTGTCGACCCGCTCCGCCACCTTCGTCGGCAGGAGTTGGACCGGATCGATCGCCGGGAAGCGCCGACCGGGGGGCGTCTCGTTGAGGGTCAGCGCCTCGGCCAGTCGCCCCGCCACCGGGTTCGGCTCCAGCGCGCGCAGCAACTCCGCCGCAGCGGGCTTGCGGTTGACATTGGCGAGCGCGGCGGCGAGGAGGATCATGCCGTTGTCGCTCAGCGTCTCCGGCGGCTGCCCTTCGAGGGTGCCCATCACGCGGTCGTCCTGATCGAGGAAGGCGAAGGCGTTGGCCGCCTGCTCGAAGAGGAAGAATTCGCGCGCCTTGTCGTCATCGGCGGCGGCCTGCCGCGCGAGCGCGCCCTGCACGACCTCCCAGAGCTGCTCGCCGTAACCCAGGGCCTCCTCGCGCCGCCCGAGGATCGTCAGGTAGCGCACGAGTCCGGCATGGGCGTGCAGATCGTCCGGCTCACTCTCCAACACGCCCCGGGCGGTATCGACCGACGCATCGAAGTTGCCGAGTTCGAACTGGCAGAGGGCCAGATCGTTGAGCGGTGCCACCCAGTCGGGCATCGTGCGCGCCGCATCGCGGAAGTGGCGCTGCGCGCCCAGGTAATCCTCTTTGTCCATCAGTCGCAGCCCGCGCTCCAGCAGGAGCCCCGCCTTCTCGGCGTCGGCGGTGGAGACACCGTAGTTCTCGCCGAGATCGCGCATCGCATCGTCGAGCGCATCGCGCAGGGCGACGATCTGCGGCAGATCGTCGTCTTCCTGCTCCTCGCTGACGTAGCGGCGCAGGGCGCGGAGGGCGTGGACGACCCGGCCCTGGTTCTGATAGACCCCGGCGAGGAGCCGCCAGAGGCTGGCGTCGCTCGGGGCGAGGCGCTGCGCCTCCTCCCACTGCTCCGCCGCCGTGGCGAGATCGCCGACCTCGCCGGCGGCCATGCCGAGGAGCTTGTACACGATCGCCTCGCGCGGGTGTTCCTCGCGCAGCGCCTCCAGGATCAGGATCGCTTCCAGGAACTGCTCACCCTCAAGCATCTGCACGAGGTGGCTGATTGTCTCGTTGTTCAGCGGCGGGAGTTGGTCCGCCGGGATGCTCGATTGTCGCTGCTTCCCGCGCTTCTGCTTCGCCATTCGGCCTCTCTCCTCATCGACACCGCATGGCGGATCGCACGGAGCGACCCGCCATCGGAGGTCTAACCAGTCCAAGTGTACCACGCGATTCCCGCCTTTCTGCGCCGAAAGGGTGTGGGGCCGGATGCTATACCCGCGCCGGAGAGACACGATGCGGACCAGTGACGTTCCTTACAAGAGCCAGGATACGAGCCAGGATAAGGG
>JAABUH010000611.1_pt1 | contig 49111 bp, 65 predicted proteins | sample 5559121 | NCBI WGS metagenome assembly JAABUH01 (sample SAMN10711871, study PRJNA513364) | rock metagenome | isolation source: Antarctica rocks | place: Antarctica: Victoria Land, Battleship Promontory nord | collected 2015-12-28
AGGTATGAAGGAGTAATTGAGATTTATAATAGGTAGGGTCAAACCGGAGGTCGAAAAGTCAGAGGAGAGTGATTTGCCATGCTGGCGGGGTTTCGGCGTTAGCTCCTCCATTCGTGACACCCCTGTAGATCGGAGAGACTGGCTGTGAGGTCCGGGATGTCATTTGCCCCGACTTATCCACTTATGGAACTTGAGCTGGCCGCGCTCGATGCTTCCGATCCTCTCAAATGGACTCGAGAGGAATTTGAGATCCCTCACGCACGAGCTTGTGGAGGGGATGTGGATGGGGAAGCTATCTATTTCTGTGGGAATAGTTTGGGATTATTGTCGAAGCGGGGGAGGCAGCATATGCTTGAGGAGCTAGATGTCTGGTCAACAAGGTGATGAATCTCTTTTGTGCCCGAGCTCGCTGGCATGTCTTGCGTTCATAGCTCTTGTGCTGACAGTTACAGAGCTGTGACTGGCCATTTCGACCACCCCCATTCCCGGCCATGGAAAAACGTCGATGCACCTCTCACACCTCACCTCGCGAACCTCATCGGAGCACAAGAGGACGAAGTCGCGCATAGTTCAACTTTGACTTCCAACCTACATAACCTATTCAATTCTTTTTACCGACCGACGAGAGAGAGATGGCGAATCGTCATCGAGCGAGGTAGTTTCCCTAGTGATTGGGTGAGTTCACATGTGGACTGGAAAGCAAGCAAGTCGAGGTGATGGAAGTAGTATGCGATACATAGTCATCCGAGGTTACATGAGGCTGTTCTATCCACTGAACAGATCGAGGATGCGATTATTGATTTGGGTCCCCGGCCTGGAGAGGAGAACTTACGGACGGCGGACATATTAGCGACGTTGGAGAAATATGGTGACTCGGTACGTGTAGCTTGACAGAAACTGCATTGAGGAGTCCTTGTGCTTACAGGTTCTCGCAGATCGCTACAGTCTGGCTGCCACTTGTGCAGTACTACACCGGTCAACTCTTCGACATCCCCCCTATTGCGGCAAAGACACATGAGGTTGGCGCGCTGATAGGATTGGATATGGCACATGGGATCGGGAATGTGGATTGTAAGCTTGATGAATGGAAAGTCGATTTTGCGGTTTGGTGCACCTACAAGTGAGTCACACATCACTTAGCTGAGTACGATATTGATCGGGCTTTCTCAGATACCTCAATTCCGGTCCTGCTGGGATAGGTGGATATTTCATTCGATCAGGCTTGGATGATGGGGGACGGCGGTAAGTGTAGGCTCAGTGAACATATAAGACGAGGATCTGATGAGGTTTACAGGTTAGCAGGATGGTGGGGTAACGACGCTGCAACCCGATTCCAAATGGCTCCTACCTTTCGACCCACACCCGGTGCAAAAGGCTACCAACATTCCTGCACACCCGTCTTCTCATCGATAGCACTCCTAGCCACCCTCGAACTCATCGATAAAGTCGGGTTCTCAAACATGGTCGCCAAAGGTCGACGCTTGACCGATACCCTCGAAACCTTACTCAAGGCGAGCAAGTACTACATGCCTTCCAAACCTCCAGCGATCGACGAACCTTTCCCATCGGCCGGCCCTTCAGACGAAAGAGTAGGGTTCAAGATCATCACCCCTCCTTCACCATGGCGAGGATCACAGATCTCACTCTTCATCACACCTCATAAAGCGGATGATGGAGGTGGGAAAGGTGTGATGCCGAGGGTTTTCGCGAGGATGATCAAGAAAGGTTTGGTTGGTGATGAGAGGGAACCGAGCGTGATTAGGTTGAGTCCGGTGGTTCTTTATAATACTTTTGAACAGGTGGGGAAGGCGGTGAAGATTCTTGAGGAAGCTTTGAGGGAGGAGGAGGAGGTCCAGAAAGGTGAGAAGGGGGAGGTTGAGGGTGCTGAGAGGGATATCATAGCGATGTGATGCTATTCCATGCATCGGATATTCAGATGCGACGTGATGACTTTGGTTAGTTCGATGAGTGTGACCTGTTGCGTACTCCGAATGAGGTGCCCTGTGATAGGGGAGAGCTAAACATGAGGTGTGACTGTTTCTACTTGAGCTTGGGTGACAAGTGAAGAGGAGGAAGACTTCTACATCGTCAATCACTGAAGCATTTCTCCCTGGTAAACAAAGACCAAAGACCCTAAAAACGAGATTTGTTTACTTATCCCTCCGCGCTTGCAGTCCCGCCTCAGTTGACACCCTCTTTACGTACACCCTTAACTTATGTTTGCGCCGTAAACCGTAACCCCATTGCTGATTCTCTTTGCTGCCTGAGATTCTCTTCGATTAGCTGCTTCCTTCGTATCCCCTTCAAACGATCAAAAGAGGTTCGACCTCAATAACAGTACTTCTTCACTCACTCTCTTTCGCATCTCTTTCGCGGGACCCTTTTCTCTTCGCAGAACAACCATCACCTTCTCACGCAAATCTCAGAATCCCTCTTCATCTTCGCAACTTCCCACCCTTCCCTCACCACCTCTCAAAGCCTTTATCGACTCGCTTCGTTCGTCGCCCTCGTCGCTTCGCGCCATGTCAACCTTCCATCCAACCAAACGAGACATCCTAATAATCCTAACCGTCACCCTCCTCCTAGGTCTCTTCCTCCAATTCGACCTCTCACTCCGTTTCACCGATTCCTCAGGTTCGGATTCACTCTTTGGTGTGAAAGTCGGTTTTGGAGGGAGAAGAGGAGATGATCTTCGGGAATGGGAGGATGATGATCGGCCAAGGAGTGCTGGAGGAGGAGGAGGAGGAGGAGGAGGAGGAGGAGGAGGAGGTGGTGGTGGTGGTGGTGGTGGTGGTGGTGGTGGTGGTGGTGGAGTTGGAGTTGGAGGAAGTAAGTGGTTGATGGATGTTGAAACTGGGGTCAGGTATGCTGGTGGGAAGGTTGAGGTTATGGGGAATGCTAAGGTTCGATGGGGAGAGGAGGGGGCGATTAGGACGCAGGTATTGGCTCATGCCCCGGGTAGGTCCTTCCGCTGAGAACACCGAGAAAGGTCGTCAATATGAAGCTGATTGTGGGTGGCAGGATGGACCATATTCGATCAGGTTTATTTGTTTAATGGGACTTGGTTCATCGTTACGGATAATCCATCGACGATTCCTCTACTCCGACTCATGACGAGTACCGGGAAAGAGATCTGGAACGACGATGAGTCCATCAAGGCGCGGTGAATGATTTCGGCTGGTCATCGTGAGGACGATTGCTAATCTGAAATGCTACAGTGAACCCTCCGAAAAGGACATGAGGATCATCTTCCCTTCCGAAGCGAAACGGCTATGGGGTAACTCCGCGTCGAGGGTCTCAGGTACTACTCTGCTCATCAATGATCCCGCTCAATTCCTCGACCACTACTACCAGTGAGTACTTCACTGCTAACTCTACTTGGAACCGCTCGCTGATGCTCGCTCGCTCTCTCGCAGCTTCGCCGCCGAACTCCTCGTCGGTCTCTGGCGAACTTACTCCTCTCTCGACCCCACCATCACCCCATCCGGTGTCACCCACCTCCCTTCACCTTCGCGCATGATTTTCCCCCACGTCCAAGCTGGCAAATGGAACGATTACGCAAAGATGAATTCTTTCCTATCCCGAGCCATCTTCCCTTCCTTGTCATACGAGTATCAGAACGATTTCTTGGATCGAGCCGATACTGCGAGGTCCTTCCTCTTTGAGCGAGTTGTCTTTGCAGATCGAGCTGCTGCTTTCCGAGGGGATGAGTTTCAGAAGACTTGGAGGACTGCTTCGGAGGCTGTGACCCTTGATGTGAGTCGGTATTGGTGGGCTCCAATCCGGAAGAACTTGGTCGAGTTCGTCGCTGGAGGTAGTGGAGAGAGTGAGTTGCTAGGCGATATTGGACTAGGAGTCGGAGTCGAGCAGGAGCCATCCCCGAGTGAATTGGACGTTGTAGCGTTAGAGGAGGAAGAAGGAGCGATCGAGGAGGAGAAAGAGGAGTTACTGGCCGAGAACAGGTTGGCTAAACAGGCACATTCGGGGAAACCCGTCATCACCTATGTCAGTAGGCAGGAATGGGGTCGGAGGATGTTGATCAAGAAGGATCATGAGGATCTGGTGAGGGAGTTGGGGGAGTTGGAGAAGAAGTATGGTTGGGAGGTTAATGTCGTTTCGATGGATAAGTTGTCGAGGGATGAGCAGATTAGGTTAGCAGCGAGGACTACGGTGGGTCCCTTCCTCCTTGCCACACCAGTCAATTACGGTTCCTGACGGTCCTTGCGCTTGGTAGGTGATGCTCGGTGTTCATGGGAATGGCCTCACCCATTTGCTATGGATGAACCCTCAAAACCCACGAACGACGGTGATCGAGTTCTTCTATCCTGGAGGCTTCGCAGAGGACTACGAATTCACCGCGAGAGCACTTGGGATCCGACATTATGGGGTTTGGAAGGATGAGGTGTTCACTGCGCCTGATACACCGCAGGTGGTTTATCCCGAAGGGTTCCAAGGGAATGAGATTCCGCTCAGTGAGTTGGTTGTGGGATCGAATCCTAGGGCGAAATTGACTGATGATGGTGTACTTCAGGTGGAAAAGCGGTTGCGGAGCTGGTCGTTCAGAGGCTACTCATCGAACGGCCTGAACGAGCGGAGATCCCGGATCTCTTTGAGTGATCGGACTAGAAGCCGCTTCAACTTGTTATCACGCTCCTCACCATCGACCTAGACTACCCCAACAGTGTTCGAAGGTGTTCATTCCGAGAGCCATTCGTCTCCCATCGTGTCGCATAGATACATCATGAACCTTTGCATTACCATCCTAACCCTTCGACTTTGTATGAAATAACTTCCTTCATGAACCTCATGCATTGGCTATAGGCCCCGAGGTACTTTCCGCACCATCGGGATCAAACGCGCGAACCCAAGGATGCAGAAGAGCTCACAGTTTATTACTTAACATTCCGTAAAGGCGGTCCGACGAAAGAACACCCAGGGCCGTAACGTAAAAGGCAAAAGACTCTTATACCCATTCTCGGCGACATCTCACCTTTCCAGACTGTTTTGATAATCGAAAGCCATTGAACTATGTAATGTAGTATATCTATTCGAAGATCCGCTCGGTGTGGTGGTGGGGGGGGGGGCAGAGACCGGAGGCTGGGACTTGTTTGATGAGGCGGGTTGGGTTTTCCGCGATTCGTGTGAGGAGGAAGGATGACCCATAGCGGGTCCCAGCCATTGGCGAAGTGTGGATCGTTTGCGAGAGGAGGATCGCGTCGTCACCCTCTTGATCGAGACTCCGACCTTTCCTCTCATTCTATTCTCTTCTTTCACACTGTCTTTACACTTTGACTTGGTTTGTTTCACTTCGGGTTATCAGTTCGATATCAACATCCTGTATTTCTTTCCCGACCACCACACTCATTTTAAACCACATTCTTTTTGAACCACAACAACACCGATTCGAAGCAATTATCCCAATCAAATCGGATCCGACTCGGACGGTCAAGGATGACCAACATACTTTCCCAGCACAAGTGACACCCCCTTCACTGAGTCTACCACACATGGAGTTGGTCTTGATGGAGGCTAGAACGAATGAATATGGCTTGAGTTTCAGGAATTAATTGTTGATCGTCTTTCAACTCGATGAACCACTCTCGAAAAGTCCGCATGATAGATAGCATAGCTGACGAAAGGTTTTGAGTGGGAGTCGTATGGTCCTATAGTCATTGCTAATTTCTTGGGACTCGTCCTTTTTGGGGTCTTCTCCGTACGTCACTTTCTCCTCCCCACTGCATCATTCGTCATAAGTGGTGTGGCCTCCCCCCCCCCCCCCCCCCGGACGCCCTCGAGAATTAGTATAAATCGAGCTGACTTGATCGTCGCAGGTTACCAATTGTCTGATTCTGCAATATCAAGAAAGGAGCAGCTACCCCGGTTTGCGGACCAGGTCTACGCGTATTTCAGCTCGGTCCCGAAGGACACTTGGTGCAACAGAGCGACTGTGAGTTCAAGTCATATCGGGTCGTGATTCCGCCGTTAAGGAAGCTACATTCGCTGACCTCGAACTACAGGTCCTTGTCAGTCACGAATCCTCGCAAGTCTTCACTTCGCCTGACCCTCGAGATAAGTTCTACTCGCCCTCTCGATGCTTGATACCGGGCTACAATGTTCTCGAGTGGTAAAGACGACCTGCATCAATCCGGGTGATTTGGCCTATGTACGTCCCACCCACCCATCTTGACTCTTAACCCCACCTCTCCTTCCCCTCTTTATCCCTTCTCGTCAGCATTCAGCTTACCCAAGCTTCCCCCGCAGTTCCTGATCATCGGCAGACGCTTCGAAGACTGGGCCTCCTCGATCCTCTGCTCGAACTTTCGGCAGTGGTAGCACAAGCTTACATGGCTTACCGGATTCGCTTTCGGCAGAGCCATGAGGACAGCTTACAGTCGTCGAATGGAAATCTTGGTTTGGGCGGGTGGGGCGATACTTCTCCTCAGGGGTCTTGTTGTGTCTCGCAAGTGCTATCGCCGATGCAGTCTATCTCGCCGTGGGCCTTCATCCTTTGACGAGTGGGGTACATAGAGCTGATGAAGAGGAATAGAGTTTGGTATCTTAAGTGCGTGAGGTGGGGTTGGGAAGTGGATTAGCAAAAGCTGATGGGTTTGGTTCTGATCAGCGCTCAGGCTTTCGGAAATGCGACTCTTCGCGGCGGTCTCTTATTTATTCCGAACTTGCAAATCGCCTCGTTCCTGGTGCGCACCTTTCCCTCATCTACCAGGACAGTCAATAACCCTCCATGCTAGACTTTCGACATCGTCTTGACCATCGCCATGACTTTTGAGCTTCGCATGGCCAGGGTGAGTTGGTCTCTCCCACGTTTCTTGCCTCGATCGCTGATATTGGAGGTGTCCTAGACCGGCTTCGCTCAGTCGAACCGCGTCCTCGACGTCCTCATCGCTGTCATGCTACAGAACGGACTCGTCGTCACCCTTTTCCGGACGGTGCAACTCATCATCCTCCATAAGACGTAAGTCGCGCTCCTGTCGATTCTCCCTCTCTGCCTGCCACTTTCTTCGAAGCCTATACGCAATCGCTCCTCCTCCTGGAGTCCGCGCTCAGACAAGCTTTATGCCCACCCACTCCCATAACTGTAAAGCAAAAACTCAAACTGCCTCTCAGGCTTCCGTGAGACACTAGCTGATACCTCCGACCCGTAGCATCTCCGTATGGGGAGACTTTTCCCCAGCGTTCATCGGTATAGTCTACTGCATCACAATCGTCGCAATCCTCATGCAACCGAAACTAGCTCAGAAGAAATACCTCGACAGACTTGATCGTGAAGGTTTAGCAGGTCCCGATGGGAAGAAATACTCTTCCTACCTCGGAACAGGGACTTCCTCCGGTTCAAGGTGTTGATCATGTGGTGGCTCAACGACGATGTATAACGGGGGCGTATGGTTGGGTTGACTTCGATGAAGGGGTTAGGGGGGATTGGGAACACGACGCTTAGGATGATAACTTCTCCTCAGTTGGGTGTTTCACTAGTCAGGGAAGGTCCGGTGGGGTTTAGGGCGGCTTTGATGGGTGATTGAGGAGGATGATTGAGGGGATAAGAAGGCGGAGGGGGAAGGAGTGGTTCTACTGGGGAATGAGGGGATGGAGGAGGGGGTTATGGCGCCTCTCACCCCCTTTGTCGGGCAGGATGAGGAGGTTTCGTGCTTAGGGATGGTCAACTTGTTCGATGATTTCGTTCTTATGGACAATAGAGCAGTCATGTATTCTTGGGTTCCAAACCTCTCCAAGTCGAAGTGGCATCGGATCTCAACATGCAAATGCAAAATATCGTTCCCCTTGGAATACCAGGATACGCCCCTACTCCACCAAAACCCACCTCGTCCCCTCTCTCCGTTGCTTCATCCGCACAGCCGGCAGATTCACCTCTAGCCCCCTAAAATGAGGAACAACAACCACCTCCCTTTCCCCCTCTCTAACCTCCTTGACCTTGCTCCCACCTTTGGTCGTCACTTCCTCAGGCCTGGAGAAACTGCACATCCCCTTTCCCAACTCCACCAACCAAGCAGGGTTGATCCTCGTCACTCCCTTGAGCCAAGGTCTACTAGTCCTGACTACCTCTTGAAAGACGATGAAATCCGGTGGTGGACGATGGAAGAGTGCTGAGGAAGGATGGATGAAGACTTCTTCAGACACATTGGAGGAGGAGCGGTAAGGGACGTTACGACAGGAAGTGAAATTAATAGGTTTCTTGAGGGCTAGATCGAGACGGACGGCGGTCTGGTCGATGAATCCTGCTGTGAGGATCTGACGGAGGACTTTTACCTGGGTGGCATCAGTCTCAACCTCAGATCGAACCTTGAGTAGGGAGGACATACCTGAGTATCCGTTGGGGGCGATAAGCGTGACATAAGTAACTTGGCGATGTTTGAGATCTGTGTCCGAAGCTGCTGGATCTCCTGCATTGCCTGGTTGGTATATGAGCCTTCAATTACCTTTCAGCAGCTGGATGAACTTACCTTGCTTCTGAGGAAATTCTTGGCGCAGAATGAAGGCGTCGGGTCATATTCATAAGCTCCGACAGCCGCAAGCATCTTGAACATATCGCTCGTCCCGCCTCCGAGGCTCAGAAATTGCTGTCCAGACGCGAGTCAGCTACGACCTTCGTAGCCACATCAACTCGATCTCACCGAGTGAGCCTTGAAATACCGCCTTCGCACTTCTCTCCTCTCCGCCTTCTCCCTAATCTCTTCACTCCGAATATGTCTAAGTTCAGCCGGTCTGCCATCTTCCTCATCATCCTCATCATCCGCCAGTTCCTCCAAACTCTGCTCAAGAAGGAAGGGAGCTCCGACGGACGAACACGCCACAACTGCCACGACATACGGTAAACAACCATGCTGACTTCCGATGACAAGCATCTTGGCGAATCTCGGTGACACAGGATACGCTGCCATCGCCTTGCCTAGCTCCGTCACCTGACCACCAGCAGTCCCCTGTTGCCGAATACCGGTTATCATCCTCGTATTAGTCGGATTAGAAAGAGCGCCAAGGTGAGTGAGAAGATTTTCCGCTTTCTTGAGGGCGAACCGATCTGGCGGAGTCGGGAAAGGGAAGTTGACCACTTGATCGATGTTCATACTCTTCATCTGGAGGACGACTCCTTCGATCGGCATACGAAGTATCTCGGGTTTACTGAATGCTTCGAAATGATCCTCGTATAACGCGCTCGAGTATAGCCGATAACAGTGACCAGGTCCCGTTCGTCCTGCTCGACCGGTCCGTTGCGAGGCTGAGGCCTTTGAGATCCAGGATACTTTGAATGCTTGAACGCTAGTGGAAGGGTCGTAGCGCCTTTCCTTGGCTCGACCGGAATCAACGACGTACCGGATCCCGGGAATTGTGAGGGATGTCTCGGCGACATTTGTTGCTACTATGACGAGACGGTGATTGGGCGGTGGGGAGCGGAAGACCTGCATCTGCTGGTCGGTCGGAAGAAGTGAGTAGAGGGGGAGGACGTGCATAGGCACTGGACTCTTCAGCAACCACCAACATCTGAGATGAGGGCGATTTACCTTCGGATGCCTCGTCGATGTCCAAATCGGCAAGTCCGTCATCTTCGCTATCAAGGGCTTCAGGATCTTCACCGGCAGCACCATCATCGACATCGGCAGCCAGATCGTCCTGCTGTCCCAGCTCGACGTCTTCTGCTTCGGGTTCTAGCAATCAAATTAACGAGAAGATACTTTTAAGGAGGAACTCTTACCTTCTACCGGTAGAGCTGTGTCCGCCGCTGTATGACCCTTATGCGCTCCTCTTGGCTTGTCCTGGACGTGTTTCCGATACCGCTTCTCCAGCTTCGTACACAGAGCTTGGATCTCGCCTTGCCCAGTGAGGAAGACCAATACCCCTCCTTGCGGCAACCTCGCATGAATCTTGCATACCTTCTTATACGCCTCCGTGACATAATCGCTAGTCGTCCTTCGGCTGAAGTGGACTGTCACCGGATGCTGACGAGCAGGGATATAGATGACCGGTGGCGGAGTGGCGAATAGAGCTGGGTTGGCAGTAAAGTCGTCCATCCGCAGAGTGGCGGACATGATAACGATGCGAAGTGGGCGAGCATCCTTTCCATCCCTCCACATTTTCTCGCGTAGCTTGGCGACTCGACTGAGCACGCCAACGAGGACATCGGTGTTCACTCCACGTTCGTGAGCTTCATCGACTATCACCACACTATACCGACTGAGGAGAAAGTCGGAAGCGAGCTCGCGAAGGAGAATACCGTCTGTCATGAACTTGACAGCGGTATTCGGCGAGGAGGTGGAAGAATAACGGATTCGGTGGGCTACAAGGCTGGACGAGGTGGGTAGATTGAGCTCGGATCTGACTCGAGCGGAAAGGGAAACGGCGGCGACTCGGCGAGGCTGGGTGATGGCGATCATACCAGGATCCTCTGCTTTGAGTCAGGAGACCATCAGGCAGGACAAGTGAACTTACCGGACCCCTTATATCCGAAGCCAGCTTCGTACAGCATCTGAGGGACCTGAGTAGTCTTCCCACTTCCTGTCTCTCCAGCAATGACGACCACGGGATACATCCTGATTGCCTCCACGATCGCTTGCTCTTCAGCCATAATAGGAAGTTCCATACGCGCTTCCGACACAGATGGTCGACGCGTAAGAGTCGGTCGAGCGGAAGAGCCCGATGCGTGGCCGTTGGAGGTGAGGAGGGAAGAAGCGGGTAGTTGAAGCTGCTCACCTAGAGGACCGATGAAAGTGGGCTTAGCAAGGGGATGTGGCGGAAGACGATCGGCTGTCGATGGTGGTCTCGGCCGAGGGAGAGAATCTGCTGCTTCTCGCCTATCTGTTGTTCCAGCTTGTCCCATCTGCTTCAACGCCCATTGCTTGAAGCCTATAGCACGGTTTACGGTAGGTAGTGATGCGTCCGCTTCATCGCCGTCGCTCGCTTCTGATCCACATCCCGCGTGTATCGCTTCGTCGTCGTCCTCGGAGCTCTCTGACCCCTCCAAGCCATCAGTATCATCTTCTCCTTCTTCTCCCTCGTCGCTCTCGTCTTCATAATCCTCGTCCCCGCCTTCCATGTCGGAAAGCACGGAATCCCTTTTCCCTATACGTTTCGAAGGCTGCAAGCGATTAGCTGATTAGTTATACAGAAGCTCCTCATGGGAACAGCTTACTCTCTTCACAGTCCGCTCAACCACCCTCGGTCCCAGGATTTCCCCCTTGACATTCCTCTTCAAACCACTTGCGAATCCAGGTTCTAATGCGGGCGGCTCCGGAGGTGGAGCGTTGTACCTCTCATACGCCTTGGCTGGCTGTGTTGGAGATCCAGGTGGAGGAGTAGAAGGTCCAGCTTCTGCTGGACTATCATATGCTGAGTCTGATGAGTCGAAGTCGGACGAGTCGGATTGAGGTTGAGTAGGAAGAAGGTTCGGGTTCCAGTTTGCCTTCACGGTGCAATGAGTCATGCACCTACCAAAATCATACAAAACTCACCTTCCTCGGTTGTCTGCTCTTCTTGGGCTCATAGCCGTTCGGGTCCCCGTTGACTCTTGAAGGCAGCACAGACGTCTTCACCCCTTCCTCCTCTGCTTCATCGGTAACATCCACTGCCCTCTCCTTCCCTTTACTATACCTGCGTCCTCTCCGATCCGATTCACTTCCTGAGCTGCCATCCTCGCTTTCGCGCTTAGCGTCCCCGATACTCTTCGAGACCTTCTCAATCCCCCTCCGTACAAGCCTATCTTCCCGCCTTTCCACTCTCTCTTTCGCGCTACTCGGTCGAAGGGGATTCTGACCTAGTGTACTAGTACTAGCCAAAGCTGCACTCGTGCTCTGACTAGGAGCAAGACGGGCGAGAAGCTGTAGGGTCTTTAGCCGTTCCTCACTCTTCAGCTTCTTCGACTGCACGTGGTCCCAATGAGCTTCACCTAGAGAAGAAACTGGAACAAACGCACGACAAAGGAGTCAAGCCGTTTTCGCTTCTTCGACGACATCTTTCCTCTCCCTTCTTCCCGCTCAGAAGTAGGTATACTCGGTGCCGATTCATGCTCTTCGAGTAAGCGAGGTCGTTTGCGTCTCTTGTGTGACCCGCCAGCGACAGAGCCACGAGCTCTGGCATTGTACCGTTGTTGTGTGGGAGCGGGCATGGCACACTCAGCCGGGAAGACTATCGGCCAAAGTTCGGCCAGTCTATAGTGATCCTGTTCTCAAAACCCACCTCAACCCGGTTGAAGCCCTCCATTTCTTAGGTATACCGAGCCAAACAAATTTCTGAAACTTCAAGCTTCTCACGTGATTTGCGTCATCAACAGAAACCGATCTGCGGCTCGATAAAGCCAGAGAATCATTTGGTTTACCTTGTACAACAACAACTACATCCAGCGAGAAAGATTGCGACAACATGGCCGATCTATGGGGTTCTCGACCTCGAAAGGTATTGATCATCGGTGGTGGACCGGTCGGGGCTTTGACGGCATTATCGCTACATCGTCGAGGATGGTCTGTCGAACTTTGGGAATCGAGGAAGGGTTCATGGGTTCCAGCTCTAAGTTTTGAACCGCGCAGCTGAGATCGCTTAGATCCGAGAGGGAAAGTAGAGCAGATATTGAACCTCCGCTCGATCAACTTAGCCATCTCATCTCGCGGCCTCGAAGCGCTTCGTTCAGTCGATTCGTCATTGGGTACGCTTATGCTATACCGGGACTAGGCTGACCAGGTAGCCGAACAGTTCCTTGCCGAAGCGATACCTATGAAAGGACGGATGATACATACTGTCGAAGGGAAGGAAGAGAGTCAGATCTATGATCCGATCCGAAACCAAGTAAGTCTTTCTTACCTCTTACTTCACAATCTCGCTGAGAAGGTATTCCTAGTGTATCAACTCGATCTCACGCCCTATCCTGAATCAACGACTCGTCGAAGCTCTTCCTAAGGAGATCAAGACACGCTTCAATACCAAGCTCTCAAGGATCGATTTCGGTAACTTCCTCGCGTATGGTAGTCAACGACCAGATCAACCAGCCAAAAACGCCGTCGCTGGGCAGGAGCATGATGATAGTGATGTAGGGGGTGGATCGCGTGGCGAAGGCAGGAGATCGAAGGAGAAGGAGAAGACGGTCGAGGATGAGGAGGGCACGCCGTTTGACCTGGTAATTGGATGTGATGGGAGTTGGAGTAAGGTCCGATCGGAGATGATGCGGGTTGAGCGGTGAGCGGTGCCCATCACTAGAAAACGACATAGCTGAGATTAATCCTCTTAGATTGGACTTCTCGCAATCATTCATTCCACACGCGTATATCGAGTTGCACATGCCTGCCGATCCATCGAAGCCGGGAGGTTACGCGATCGATAAAAATCATCTTCATATCTGGCCAAGACATTCCTTCATGCTCATTGCGTTACCAAACAAGGTGAGTTTCCATATTGATCAGCGAAAGGAGCTGACATCTTGGCTTGATAGGATGGATCATTCACCCTTACCCTCTTCATACCCTTTGCCTCTCTCGAATCTTTGCAAACTCGAGAAGCGGCAAGGACCTTCTTCAACGACAATTTCCCGAGCGCTGTGGAGATCGTCGGGGAGGATTTGTTGCTGGATGACTTTGAAAGGAATCCAAGAGGGAATCTCGTCACTATCAACGTATGTCATTCGTTTCCATCTGGATTGAGCTGATCATTGCAGGTCTCCCCTTCGAGCTGGTCATCACATGCTCTTCTTTTGGGTGACTCGTCACACAGCATGGTCCCGTACGTAGAATAAGACTTTCTGCATATGTCGCTCACGTTTGACTGCAGATTCTACGGCCAGGGATTGAATTGCGGTCTCGAGGATGTACGGGTCCTCAATGCGTATCTTGAGAAACACGTCATATCTTCGCAAACCACCCTGCCAGCCGGCACAGCCGACCCAGTCTTGGCCAAAGCGTTAGCAGCATACGCCAATGATCGACACGATGACCTTCAAGCCATCTGCGAGCTGGCCTTGGAGAACTAGTCAGTACTGTTGTCCCCGTACTATCTCGAGCGCTGACGTTCGCAGTACCGAGATGCGATCAGCTGTGCTTTCACCGATGCATCATCTCCGAAGACAGGTGGATAACCTCTTGACCTCGGTCTTCCCCTCCAACTCCAAGTCCAAGCTGAGCCGGACTGAACCTTTCACAACAAACCGGGTACGAGGTTGGACAAGTCTTTACGAGATGGTCACTTTCCGACCGGACGTCCCTTACGCCGAAGCGTTGCGGAAGGAGAGATGGCAGAAGGGAGTGGTTGGTACGGCGGAGTGGGTGCTTGGAGGAGTGATAACCGGGATAGGGATCTTCGGTTTCTGGGCTGGGAGGAATATTCTAAGCCGAGGTGATTGGCGCGGCATACGGTAGATTTTTTGGGGGGGGGCAGCTTTGCGTCATGCTTGATGATCCATGGCCTTTTAGGGGTATTCAATTCTCTACATTTCCCCCGCATTATATGGGGGTTACCTTTTGCTAATCGACCTGCTCCGAGATACCTCAGTGGAATTTCGGAAAGTTGAAGACCTCTTTGTTCGTGCGCATTGTGTGATCTAGCGCGAGTACCCAGGCATTGACCCTAATCCTTCTAAACGGGTATAGGGTGTTCCACATGTTGCGAAGGCACCGGCAATCAACTAGTTATTCGGGATCTTGTGGATTTAGGTGTATTTAAGTGAATTTCACGTAATTTGTATCCTCGGTCCCCCACCCGTAATGTACACCGGTGGATTCGGCAGAATCTTCCCGTAGATCTTCGAACAGCTGATGATCCGTGATCCGGGGTGGATCACGCGGTCGCCAAAGAGATCTGGTCATGGGACTCGGACTGACCTCTTATACCCCACGCCCCCATCGCCCTACTCATTATTCAATGCACCCTTTCTCAAACGACACAGTCTCTGTACTGAACACTTTGTCTGGTGGAATTGGGTTGACTGAGTTGGGATCCGGTACGATGTGGTTCTTAAGCCTCTTACCACTTCTTCTTGACCCACTCTCCCTCCTTACCTCCGCGGCGTCTTCCTCCTCTTCGTCCTCGTCATCGGGATATTGCGTCAAGACCCCACCTTTGACCACCAACTACACCTACACAGTCGGGACCGACCCATGGACGATGTACCCCCGTCCTCAAATGACGAGGGACCGCTGGCAATCACTCAACGGTGTATGGAGCTATAAGAACGCTTCGAACAGTCTCGACGTTTATGGGAGTGTACCGACTGGTGATCTGGGTCAGGCGGTTCTCGTCCCAAGTTGTCTTGAGTCGGCTCTTTCCGGTAGGGCTTCTTTACACCTCTTTCGGATTTGAGAAAAGGGATGGGCTGAGAGGTTGAAAAGAGCAAGAGCTGATGAAGGTTTTTTTTGGGTGTTTCAAGGTGTGATGGCACCGAATGGGACGGCGATGAATAGTTGGCTCCAGACTACTTTCGATATCCCGAGCTCTTGGCAGGGCGATAAGGTGGTGATCAATTTTGGTGCTGTCGATAACGAAGCGACGGTTTTCGTCAATGTAAGCGAGCCACCCAGATTTGCACAGGTTTAAGAAGCCTCGTTGATGGTGGTTGCAGGGCAAGAACGCGACTTTCCACCGAGGGGGTTATATTCGGTTCTACGCCGATATCTCGGAACACGTCAATATCGGCCAGTCGAATGAGCTTGTCGTCTTCGTCCATGATCCTACCGATGCGCGGAATACCACCATCCCAGGCGAGTACTCTTCCTGCCTTATTGCGGTACGAATCAGTCTGACTTTGGGCCGTGACGTAGTCGGGAAACAAACGAACATGCCAAGTCATATCTTCTACACCCCCTGTAGCGGGATCTGGAAGGAGGTGTTCATCGAGCCTGTCCCTTCGACTTATATCGAGCGTGTCGACGTTTCCGGTGACATGTACGGGACAGGTATGCGCACTTGCATCCTATATCAAACCATACAAGCTGATGTGGAATCTAGTCAATATGACCGTCCTCTCTTCCGACACCTCGTATCAAAACGTAAAGGTTTCCGTCTTCGATGGGAAATCCTCGAGTCCTGTCGCTACTGCCTCTGGGACATCTGACCAACCATTCACCTTCTCTGTGGGCAATCCGTCTTTGTGGACGCCGAATACACCGACGTTATACAATATCACGGTGACTTTGGGTCAGGATACTGTCGTCGCGTACACTGGTTTCCGATCGTTGTCCAAGGGGAGCGTCAACGGTGTCACCAGACCTTTGCTCAACGGGGAGTTCATCTTTGCTTTCGGTACTCTGGAGTAAGCAGATCCTACCTTCGCCTTTGGAGATACTCATGGCCGCGATATAGCCAAGGATTCTGGCCTGATGGATTATACACTCCCCCAAGCTACGACGCGATGATATACGACCTCGGAGTACTCAAGTCACTCGGCTTCAACATGCTTCGTAAGCATATCAAAGTCGAAACCGACCTCTTCTACCGGGCATGTGACGAGATGGGTCTCCTCGTTATCCAGGATATGCCGGCACTAGGAGTCAACAACAGGGTGTCAAACCCGAATGCCACGGGTATGTAGACATCGCCATCGCCCTCTCCTTTGCCCTCTTCCATGCACCCATTCACATGTACACTTCTTTCTCTAGTGTGATCCGCTAAAGCTTGGCAGAACAAGCGGAGTTTGAAGCTCAACTCTTCGACATGGTACAGACCCATAAATCGTTCCCCTCGATCTACACTTGGATCATCTATAACGAAGGGTGGGGACAACTCGCCTCAGCTCCAGAACTATACCTCACACCTGAGGTTATGAGTATCGACCCGACTCGCCTCATCGATTCAGTCACGGGATGGTTCGATCATGGTGCAGGTGATTATTCAGATAACCACCATGTGAGTCCAGACGCCATTTCGAGACAATCCAACCGAGTTCTTCTTTCCTGGCTGATCAGGGTTCATTCGATCGAACAGTATTCCGATTCACAATGCGGTACACCCTTCTATTCAATTCCATCACGTCCATACGACCCGAAACGTATCGGGTTCCAAGGCGAGTTCGGCGGGATAGGAAATAACGTCAGTATCGATCATCTCTGGTCCGTCCAAGAAGCGATTAACACGATCAATCAAACATACGAGCTCGACGCAGACATCCCAACATGGAATTATCGTGCACATATCCTCTTATCCACCATGCGGGATCAGATCGATCGATTCGCTTGTTCAGGTGGGGTATGGACCCAGACGACCGACGTTGAAGGGGAAGTTAATGGTCTTTTGACTTATGATCGGAGGATTTTGAGGACGAATGTTACTCAGTGGCAAGAGGATATTCAGGCGCTTTATGATTCGGCTGCTGCGAGGGCGAATGGGCAGAGCGCGAATGGAGTTGGCAGTGGGAGTGGGACTGGGACTGGTAGTTCGTCTAGTGCGTACGGCACGGAGAGTTCGACGGTTTCAGAGGGAACGTCTTACGCCGCTTCTACAACCGCCAAGAGCGCTAGCAGTGCTACGACCGCCAAGGCGACGACTACTTCCAGTACTGCGAGCGGTAGTGGCGGGTCAACATCAGGCGGTACAGTCCCATCGACCGCTACTGAAGGTTCGGAAAGCTCCAGCGCTTCTTCGGGAGGAGCATCAGGTTCGGCCGGTGCTAGCCCAGCTTCAGGGCCTTCGGGATCTGAGAGTACGAGCGCAGCTTCTGCGCCTACTGCGAGGAGCGTCGATGAACGGGGTCTGGGCTGGAAGGGAGTTGGTGCCAGGATGATGGGGATGGATATGGCGATTTGAGAAGAGGAGAGACGCTGCAGAAAGGAAGAACGTCAAAGATTATGAGAAGAAATAGGGAAGGAGAAAAGCTCAAATAGGGCACAAATAATGTTGGACAATTGAAGTCGGAAGACGTATAGCTATTGTCCGTTTGTTATTCTGCCCAGACTTTGCCGACGAAGGAGAAGGAGGAGTCCAATTCGTAACGAGGTCCGCGGGGCTGTACCTGAAACCCGCCTGCCACAAATCACCTCAGTTCACTTGTCTCGACCTTCTTCCTCAATGTGTGAACTTTCGGTTGGCTGTTCGTGACATGTTGTGTTCGTATTTCCCATCGAGCTATATGTAGCTCAAGCTTCCACACCGTCTCGGCTTGAGATCTCTAAAACTCGAAGCGAAACCTCTTCCGCCATGACCACCGCCTCCCTTCTTCCGGTTCTTCCTCATCAAACATGGGAAGAACAAACGTCTTCTGCGCTGGTCGCTTTTCCTCCATCTTCATCGACGACTACAGCAGAATATAGCTCAGACTTCCCTCGTACGCGATCAACTTCCTCGCCCATCGCGTCTCAATCACGACCAACCTCTCGTAATGCCAGCTCGTCACGATCGCCCGATACACCCTCTTACATCCCCTCTCGGATCCCACGGCCCCGTTCCAAGTCCGGTACACCAAGCAGTCCTCCACAATCTTCATTTCCTACCTCTCCTCCGATGCCTTCCAGCATACCGATCAGTAAGAACCGGAGTATCTCCCCTCCAATCCAGCCTGGTCGAGTCTCACCGGAGTTAAACCGTGTAGATGGGAAAGAAGGATTGGTCAAGAATGAGTTACCACCTTTTGCGATCTTCAACAGTTCGAGCGGACAGGGAGGTGGACTAGATGTGAGACCCAGCTCTTCGAGGCAGAACTCTTCTGGATTGAAGGGGAGAGGTGTTGAAGGAGGAGGGAGACCTGCTACTTCGGCTTTCGGGAGTGGAAGCGCGATGAGGATACCAGCTGGATCAACATTGGGTATCGGTCTACCTTCATCATCCTCTCGTAAAGTCTCTGCACCTGCTACGCCGAAGATCCGATCGTCGAATGAGCGTAACCCAAAGATTCATTCACCGAGATCAGCATCACTCAACATGCTTGCATCACCTTCATCTTCCGGATCGTCCAAACTAACACCCACTTCTTCCCGCTTAGGTGTTGCAGCTCACTTCATACCTCCTGAAACGAGCTATACCCCACCGAAAGGAGTGAATTGGGATGAAGTGGTCCTCCCGACCGTTGCGAGAAAGCTGGGGTTAGGAGAAGCTGAGCGGGCCGTAGGGGATGAGGGGGATCTGGCTGTGGAATGGGATAAAGAAGGGACGCCGATCAAGTGGATCAAACGGACTACCAGTCCACGGTTCTATGGGAATCAAGTGAGTCAATGCTTCTGCTGCTGGAGGAAAGGATGACTGACGGGGGATGCAGTTACCTGGAATACCCAATGAGAGCGGCTCGTCGCCTTCGTCCTTCTCACCGACATGCGAACCTTCGCCTGACAATCCACTCCGCCCTGCAACACCTTCGCAACCATCTCCACAGTCTCAGAAACGTTCGAGCGACGCGTACGAGCCACAAGCTCTCGGTCCTACACTTGCTCCTGCTCTTCGGACGACTTATGGGCAAACCACAACGTCGAGCCAAGATCTTCCAGAGTCTCCATCATCGGTTCCGAATATGCCTCTTCCACCGTCTGACAACCTCGCTCCTATGGCATCTAGGCATCCTCGCTCGATGGAGAACCTCGCACAATCACAATCACGACTACGAGATCCAACATCGCCTCAATCCCGACCGCAACCCTCACCCAAACGTACCTCTTCCTTTCGACCGCAGCCATCCCCAGCCGCATCGAGACAAGCGAGTCAACAACCCATACGACAGTTCCGACAGAGCTCGTCTCAAAATCCACCTACACCTCCATCGATACGGGTCCAAGCTGTCACTCCGGCAACTTCCACCGTGGATTCAACTCAGGTGGATGGAGATCCGCGGAGATCAGAACCGGTGCGACAGATTTCGAAGAAGGAGAAAGAGAAGGTTGGGAAGGGGAAGGGGAAGGGGAAGGGGGAGGAGGAGGTCGGGAAAGGGTGTGGATGCGTCATCATGTGAATAGCGCTGCATTGCATTGGTCTAGGCCGCGAAGGTATTATAGTATCATGACAACATCTCATGTTTTTCCACGAGTGTTTGCCGCGCATGGACTACGACGCTCAAAAAGGTGAAAGCTCATAAGAGCAAATCAATCGAAGAACAAGCTGGTCTATTAACAAACTCGATGTGGACAGAGTATCTCCAACAAATTTCGTAAACTACATAAGGAGAAGTGGCGTGGCCGTAACGACACCCCTGTCGTAAGGTGATGATGAAAAGAGGAATAATGAAGATGAAGAAGGGTGAGCTCGGTCGCCGTCCCCGGAGATTTCAAGGGGGTGGGAGGACGAGATTCGAATCCACAGCTGGTACAGTATATGACGTTTTTGGGTCGCTGGGTAGACCCCTAGGCGCCTTTACCGGTAAGAAACATCAGGGGCTGATTTGAAGTTGCGATGTTTTCTGACGTGTATATGAAGTGGGTTTGTTGGTGTTACTCGGACTTCGTACCACCTTACGTAGGCCACGTCAGCGGAGAGGAAAGGGGAAAGAGGGGAAGGGAAGGGGGCGGGCGGCATTCCCGGAGTGACTGTTTAGGATGACGGGGGGGGGGGTCCCACCTTGATTACAGCTTCTCCCATGTCAACAAAATTCATCAATGGTTCGGAATTCTTCACGCATGGGGGTGTTGGAATCTCTAGGTGGCGATCCTATGAAGGCCAGCCAGTATCCGGACGAATTCGGCGATCCGGCAAGCGCGCGGACTACTTCTCCTCTGTATTCGGAGGATTGCCGCAATAGCGCATATTAGCTTTCATGTCAGTCGGAGGGATCCGTCGCTCTGGGTAAACCGATACTCTCACATACCTTGACATTGAAGCCAAGCAATGCAGATAGATGCTAGGTGATACCTGAAAGGTAGTAGACTAACGCTGAAATGGCTCCCTAGAGACATTGCCTTGCGTAAATGGGCTTCAAGTCCCCTTGCCTACCGCCTGATCTCATGACTCCTCTGCTGTTGCGCGTTACCCTCACTCCTTCGCCAGCGCCTTCTCATTCAGCACGGATGCCCCTCCCACCAAAGGCACCACCGGCGCCATCCCCCCATGATCCGGAAACACTGCCGCTTTCGTCACCGCCATAGCCGCAGCACCAACATCGCTCGGATGCGAAGTCAAACCTGGTCTTTCATCGGTCACTCTCGTATTCTTCAGATGGGTCGGTGTAGCGGTTGGTGCATGTTGACCATGATGGATGAGCGCGAGCTCCTCGAGTAGGGTGGTATGACGATAGACAAGTCGGATATCGGGGACATTGGTTTTGTGGATATCGTTACCTGCTGAACCCGGGAGGTACCACTTATGACCGATCCAGTGCTTCTTCACTTGCATTTCCCATCCTGATTGAATGACCGAGTTCCGGGCGAGCTCACACATGTCGGCTGGGGTGAGTTTATATATCTGCGCGGCACAGCTGTACTCTTCCAGGAGCTGACTCGCGGTGAAGTGGAATTGCAGTGGATCATCTGATCTAATCAGCTTCCACACCTCTCAGGAATTCCTGAACATACCCGTTGAGAGGGAAACATTCAGCCCAACTCGGAAGAAGTCCTTGAAGGGGTTCCGCTCGTATGTCAGGAAGAGCGCGTTGTTACTCAGAGGAGACATGGCGAGACCGATCTGCTTGAGGTAGAATAGGTATTGCAAGGCCGGGACTTTGCGAAGGAGGATGCCATGGGAGATGGAGTGGGATGTCAGGAAAGCCGAAGACAGGTGATCCGGATCGCCTGCTTCGCCACAGTGTGGGCGTAAGACGAAGGTGTCTGTGGGAGCGTCAACTGCAGTACTACGGAGAATACAATTGGAAGACCTACTAAAACCTCTCGATCGCCGCCAAGCGTTCAGGCTCGCCATGTTTGCGTACATGTAGTATATCCTGTTGATCCCGTCAGCATTTGATCCTCAATACGGGAAGTGAAGCTCACCAGTATGAATAAGGCGGGCTTTGGCTGGTATTCCACATCCGCGCTGTCGGAAACTTCCGGTATAGTCGCCGCTCAGGTTTAGACTCGTCATCCACGCTGTCGAATCCAACGACGCGCTGTAGGAAAACATGAAGTTCTGGATGGGAAGTCGGGTCCTTCGTCACTTCGAACAGAGGTTGGAAGACGTCTACGGGCAAATCAGCACCTTCTGGGACGGGTTGGACCACGACACGCACTTTTGACGATATCCTCGAAGTTATCGACGTGCCCCGCACCCTTGTATACCTCGTACAGCCTCGGGACTTGGATGAGCCATCGTACATTATGCGAGACGAGCTTGTTCTGGATGACCCATTTTGAAAGCTTGTCCCATTCCTGCATATTACTGATGTTGGTCAGCCAAGTTCCAGTCCAATGATTGAGCTGACACCAGCTGAGGTAGATCTGATTGGTGACTTACCGACCGTAAATGGACAGCCGCCACTCGGAATGCTGATATTTGCTCTGTTCCAGGTCGGCGATCAGTTCTGCCATCCCGTCAGCTATATCCAACCAATCTTGACGAGGACGACCGACCTTGAGTGAGTTCCGCCAAGTATTTCCCTTTCAGTAGGTTATCCGTCTTCAGGAAGATTTCCCTCAACCGCGAAGAACCGGTAGGGTTGTATCGATCATTAAACCTATCGAAACGATGGAACTCCTACATTTACCGTCAACCTATCGGCCGACTGACATCTTCACACACGATCTCGTCCGCGTCGGAATAGCTCACCTGATGCGCATGCATATCCAGCGTATCGATCGACAGATCATATGCTGTGAGGTTGAGCGACTCAAAGACCTCTTGCAGTGTCAGGTCTTTCCCGTCTCGATGTATCACGGTTTCCTGATGGAGTTGACCGGTCAGCTAACCCCCCTGCATCGAAGCGGACAAGACCTGACGAGCGTACAACTCACGTTCGGCGTCCGCTTCAACTTCGACTTGATGAAACGAAGGAGATGCTTTTGGTTCATGCTCGCCGAGTGGTGGATATGTGTGTCGACTTTCCGGACATTGTAGAAGTCACTATACGTTGAGGCAACGTTCAACAGCTGAGACAGGTAGCTAGAAGCCTACTGGCGTACCGATGAGGAACAGCCTAACATGCGAGAACCAATCCTGAGTGCCAAGGAGCAAACGTTCACTCGGTACTCACCTTCATGTCCGCTAGCTCCTGGTACTCATTCAACAAGCAGAACAAGCTCCATTTACTTGCAAGGTATTTCAGCCGTCGAAAGGCGAAACTCTTGGCCGGGCCATCCGAACAAACCCCAAGGAGGTAGTCCAGATCGGTAAAGTACTCCTTCAAGCTCGGAACCCTCGTAATGGGTCGCTTCCCTTTTCTGTCGAGAGTAAAATCATTCATGTCCCATACCTCGTAGACACCCTCGTCGTTCAGAGCAAAGTCACATCGCCGACTCGATTCTCCCGGGATGGAGCAGTCGATGAACTTAAATATCTGTCCATCTCGATTTGCACTTGACGGACCCGCACCACTCTCACCCGTTTCGCTATCCATACCAGCAAGGTCAGGCTTGACTCCGTTTTCAGCCGGTTTCCAGTGCCAATGAGGTGGTGGAGGCGGCGGGTAGATCTTCCAAGCCGGCAGCGAGGTTTCTGTAGAGCTGCCTGGCGAAGCGATACCTGGATCCTCACATGTCTTCAGGTTCCCGTCCGGCTTAAGACCGTTGATGTCGGATGCCGATTTTGGGTAAAAGCCTTGAAATGTACCGTCGTGATCCCGGGGGTTGTCGCCTAGGCGTTGAAGAGAGAGCTCGAGGTATTTGTCGCGGAGATCGAGACAGCGTGCGAACGATGCGCTGTGCTGAAGTGAGCTTGAGGACTGAGGGCAAGGATCGCACAACCTACTAGAGGGAATCAAGCTCGTCGCCAATGCCGTGTTCTGCAAAAGCGAGAATTTGAACCCCATCAGCAGCTGATCCGGGTGGGCTGGAAGATGTCCATGATGGAAGCTGAAAGAAGCAGGCCTTAAAAAGACGCGTGAAGAAGGCTGAGGGCAAGGGTTTGGCAACTTGGTAAAAGGGAGCTGTGGATCGCGCATGTAGAAGAAATGAAATAGCAAGGCTCCAGAAAAGTATGTAGCGAGGAGAGGGAAGTGATCTAATATGTCGGACATTGTCCCTCTCGAGACAAGCGCATCTTTGTAGCCTCCTCCGAAGCTCAAGGAGCGCTTTACAACGAAAGAAGCCATTACGAGGTGACGTAACCGTTCGAGATAGATGATAAGCTCCCTAACGATGGCGCGGCGCGATCCTTTGTATACGATACAGGCGAAAGCAAATTCCTTGCCGGACTGCAGTAACGCATGGATGGCGAGAGAGAAAGCCAGCGATGGCGAGACACCAAGCATGAATAGAAATGAAATCATGAAGTAAAGATTGGAACTCACCTTTTACAGGGGCTTTTGCAGCTTCGACGTCTCCCGCATCTCCACCTTCTCTCGACTCAGGCTCTATCGACCCAGCAGCCAAATCGCCGAGACCCTCACTGATCATCCTTTCCCTTTTTTCAGCCTCAAGGTCCAGCCGTTCTTGCTCATCCAACTCCTTTCGATGGATTAGAGTAGGCGTAGGATCCATGGAACCATCTTCAGAAGGAGATATCATGTTCCCGAGATGTGGATTAGGACGTTGTTGTCCTTCATCCGTATCGTCTCCGCCTGCTGCACTTGAGGAACTCATCGACATGCCGGATCCGCCGTTTAGGAGGTTCTGTCCTACACCTATTCCGAGGCCCATGTCCCCATTTGCTGTCGCATGAGGTTTGGTAGATAGAGGACGAGGTATTGAAGTCGACGGAGCGGTATCCACCGATCCCCCGTTTGAAGATGGTATAATCGTACTCCCCGTTGCGGCTTTTGCTCTAGACGTCGAAGCATCGTCCGACGCTCTCGGCGAGGAAGTGACTGATGCAGGAATACTCGAAGGCGGTATTCGGGGCAAATGATGTGAGAGCCATATCTCGTCTTTCAGGTGAAGTCGTCGTTCTTCATGGTAGTCGAAGGAAGGTGATGAGTGAATATTTGCTGCTCGATCATCGTCTGCTCGAGGCGTCATTGGCGATTGGACAGGAGAGGGAATAGAGACATGGGTTGTAGGTGTATTGGACATGATCGTAATGAGCCAATTTTTAAAAGTTTCGAGATTCCAAATGCCAGCTGCATTAGGGATGCACTCAGCATAATCTGAAAAAGTTGATATCAAGCAGTGGTGGACATCAAGTCTTCACAGCGAAGCAACACGTGTCATCGGGATAGTCGCTTAGGTAGGCCCCCGGCTATGGTCACTCGCCTAACTGCTGATATGTAACTAGCTCAGGGTTCCTTTGTTTTCCGGAAGGCGGTGCTTCGCGTCTCGATCACGCGTGGCTCAAAAGCTTTTTTATTTTTTTTATTTGCGTTATACTCAGGGAATCCGCCTCATCGCTTCACTCAAGCCCCTATAGCGGTTGTTGTGTCTAGACCTCTCTTTGCCGCCTGCTTCCCATCTCTCTTCTTCTCGGTTGATAGTTGACATTTGGGACATTTCATTGTGCTTTGAATTTATCGGTGCGGATTCGACGAGATAGACAACGACTGCGCACGACCCTCTGCTTTGTTTGTTTCATCTTTCTTTCACTGCCCTCGATTCCTCGTTCTTCCGCCACTGAACGTACATCCACGCATCACTACATTAGCTCGTCGATTCCAACATCATCATGTCCCGCTATCAGGCAGCCCCGCGCTCCGACGATCCCGCCTCAGGATATGGGAAATCGTACGCGAACGGGAATGGACAAAACACTTATAACACAAATGGGAACGGTAACGGTACATATGGTGGATACAGCGATGACCCCAACTCGGGGTATGGAGATGGAGGATACGGGAAAGCATATGGGACTGGTGGTGCTGTCGCTGCCGATGAGTGTGAGTTGGCTTCCGCAATCAATCAGGGCTGCCGCTGAAGTCTGCTTTCTCTTCTCCCTCTTCTGTGTTGATCCCTTCTCATCCACCATCTTTTGCGATCGTCACCCCGCCGTAATTGATACGCCTCCTTTCGTATTACCCCTGATCTGTACCCCTCCTTTTGGCTCCGCTCTCGGCTGAACACCATCCTTTTAATCCACCCAACCCATATTCCGCATTGACCTATCGCTTGCATCACATATTGCCCACCTATGTGACCATGAACCCATCATCTACGCCGCTTCCTATCAACGGACCTACCGCCCCTCATGCGAATGGTTTCACGTCTTCTCCCGCCAATTCAATCACGCCTCGTCGTGCCAATGGTCTCTCGCCTTCTCCTGTCAACGGATCCACGGTTCTTCCTGCCAATGGATCCACGTATCCTCCTGCCAATGCAGATCCCATGGCATCGACGAACCCCTATGCCACCTCGACATCCCAACGAGGCTACACCGCGCCAAAGAAGAAGCGGAATAAGTGGATATGGATCGGTCTGCCCATCCTCGCAATCATCATAATCGGGGCAGTCCTCGGTGGAGTGCTCGGGACACAGCTCAACAAGCACAGCTCTACCAAGACATCATCAGCCTCTACCAACGGCGGAAGCGCAAACGGCGCTGTCGGCAATACTGGTTTACCTAGCGGAGTGACTGGAAACAGTGCTGCTGCTACATCGACAGGTGCGAATGGCGAGGTGTACTTGGCAGAAGCAACGGACAACTACATGCTGCCAGTCTATGCCACAGGCGTGAGTCCGAACGAAAACTTAAGTGTCTGATTTATTGACTCGAACGGATATAGACCGCTACTGCCGGTTATGCGGTACCTACCATGCTTGCTACCCCAGCTGCCACCGATTCCTGGCCAGCCGACCCGAGTCCTCCTTCCAATTCTTCCATCCGAGCGCACCCTCGTCTTATCGCTCCTGGATACAAGTGGACCGCTCTCACTTCCGGAGGATTGATCGCAAACGACCCGTATCTCAACTACTGGAACAAAACCATCGTTCAAAACGCCAGTTCGACTTTGAGTGATGATCCGGAGGCGTACGTCATCGATGGCGGGTTGAGCGGTTCTGGAGTCCTCGATGTCGCTAGGCGCATCAAGCTGAAGGTAAAAAACTGGAGTTATGCGTACCGGATCACCAATGAGACGAAGTACGCGGATAGGGTTTTCCGCGAACTGCAAGTGAGTATCATCGCGGAGCTCATCGCGGAGTGCATCGTTTGCTCATTTCTCCCGTGCATCGCTGACCCTCGCAGACTGCTGCAGGGAATAATACTGCTGTTCCGTTCGGTGCCGATGACGGAACTAGATGGAATCCGCAACATTTCCTCGATGTCGCCGAGTTCTGCAACGCCTTCGCAATTGCATACGACTGGCTTTACGATTTCTGGTCCGAGGACCAAAAGCAGCAGATCATGTATTCCATTCTCAATCTCGGTCTCACCTTCGGCTACAACGCACTCTCGCTCCAATCTTCCGCGTCAGGCTATTCTTGGTGGACCGGTACTCCTAACGAGATTAACGGGAACTGGAACTGTGTTTGTAACGGCGGTCTCACTTTGGCCTCTCTCGCTATCATCGACGACGACCCGACTGGTCTCGCTGCAAAGGTGCTCGCCCTCACCGTTCCAAGCGCTACAAACAATTGCTTCCAGGGTGCCTACTCCGACGGTACATGGGCAGAGACAGCAAACTACTGGTACTTCGGAACGACCGGAGCAGGCGAGATGGTGTCGTCTTTCATCACGTCTTACGGCGATGACAGAGGTCTCTCGGAGTCGAACCCCGGCTGGAAGCTCACATCGCTCTTCCACATGTATTCGCAGGGGATGACCAGTCTTTTCAACTACGGCGACCATGGACCGAACAAGTTTTCCGCCACCGCCAACTCGCTCATGCTTTGGGGCAGCCTTTTCGACGAGCCTCGATACACCCTCTATCAACGGGACCACTACGATGCGTCGGAGCCATGGAGCATGTTCTGGTATGACCCATCGGTATCCGGTACCTGGTGGGACGGTTTGGCGCTTGATAACCACTTCGGTGCTCAGCGAGGGGAGTGGGCGACTGGTCGATCGACATGGTCAGAGAACTCAGGTGCATACTGGGCGATGAAGACCGGTCTATCCGTAGGTCATCAGACCCATGGCGATCTCGATCTTGGCGACTTCGTCGTCGACGCGATGGGTCAACGTTGGTTCGGCGAGCTGGGATCCGGTCAGTACCTCTCCGACGGGTACTTCTCGTCCGAAGCGCAGAACTCGGAGCGATGGCTGTACTACCGGAAGCGAACGGAAGGTCAAAACACCGTTCTCATCAATTACCAGAACCAAAATGTCAACGTGAGCTCGACCACGAACTACGGGAGTACGAACACGAGTCAAGGTGGTGCACCGAGTTTCAACGTCAGCACGTCCGACACTGCCTTCTTCACAGCAGACATGAGCGCGGCCTACAACTCGTAGGTATAACCGTCTCACTTTCCAACCTGAACTAACGGATCTGCAGCACCGTCAAACGAGGTATTCGATTCTTGAATGGCCGGCGACAGATCCTTATGCAAGATGACATCTCCGGCGTACCAACAGGTACCGATGTTCAATGGCGAGCGCACACGAACGCGACCGTCACGATAGCATCAAACGGAACTTCCGCTTCTCTTGCGCTGGGAGGTCAGACTCTCATCGCGTCAATCCTTTCTGGCCCATCCGGCGCGGTCTTTAGCACCGCTGCACCGAACCGAACTGCGCAAGACCCAGCACCACCTACAGGATCCGCCGGTGCATTGGACGTAGATCAACCCAACGTCGGAGTGACGGTCCTCGTAGTTGACAACCCGAACGGAGGGAGTTACTCTCTCCAGATCCTCTTCAACCCTCTATGGAGCGACTTTAGCGCCAGTAGTTTCATCACACCCGCGAACGTCTCTATCGATAGCTGGAGTTTGACTTCGCATGACTAGATCAACGAAATCTAAACGTTTTTAGCTTATCATTGACTCCCTTTCTCAGATGCTATTCGTAAGCTTAGCCGTTTCTCTTCGCAGTTCACGAGTAGTATAGCACGGATGACATGAATGGACAATTTGACTCATCTCGACGGAGGCATACTACGTCCGGCCAAGAAAGATCAAAGCAAGCGGGGAAACCGGAAGTCAGGCGCGTTAGGCCCCGGACCCACCAAGGCTCATGCCCGGGTGGCCATATCTCCGTTACGACTTTACCGATGGCAGCGCTATCACGACGAATCTTGCATAGCACATCATCACTTCCTAAATCTGACAACGCTCACCGCTGACCTCGCCAAAATGTCCATTGACCGACATCATATCTACGTAGCCCGCTCCTCATGGGTATGTCTCTCTCCCTCTCAACAACCATCCTCGACAAACCACCAAAGAATCCCCCATCCTATGCTCCCTTCATTTCATAATTGATCTCATCTGATTCAACTCCTGGAGACCGCTAAAGCTAAATCCCGTGTCAGGGCCACACCCGCCCACACCTAAACCTAGCATTAAACATCCTCTCACACCAACCCAACCTCAAAATATCATTCATAGGTAACGTCGATAACTCCACCAAATGTCTCTCCGAACTATCTCGACATGGTGGGGAGTACAAAGATCGATTGGACTTGGTTTTGCTTGGAGAGGAGATGAGTGAGGAGGGGAGTAGTTGGGGAAAGAGTTTTAGGGCGGAGGAGGTCATTGCCATTCAGTATGAAGGGGTTTATCAGAACCTGCTCAAGGTGAGTTGGGGAGGGACTGCTTTGGATTTTGGGGTGCTGGGGTCGGGTCGGGTGAAGGGTCGGGGTTGGGGTCGGGGTTGTACTGTCAGCTGAATTCCTGTGGTAGGGCGAGAAAGCGAAGAAAGGGTTCGAGAAAGGACCGAAACCGAGCTTGGTTGTCGTGGACGCAACGGCTCTAAGCTGGGGAGCAGGTGTCAAAGCGAGAGTCGAGAAGGAATTAGATGTTCAGCCGACCAAGCTCTACGCCTTCCATGCTAGTCCTGTACGTCCTCTCCCTCTTCATTCCGTCACTTGACTCACCTCGATTGAACCACAGGGTCTAGGCATGTCTTGTAGGTCTATCTGAAAGCTCACGACCGGCTGGTTGTTGCTGATACCGATCAAAGTCCTTTTCGGTTGTGGTGAAGAGGCTATACCTTGGGAATCGATCCGAGAGGAGAGTAAACTCAAGGGTGAGAAATCTATCGATACTTTCTACAGGGTGACTCCTATTTCTACATGTTACATACCTGTTTGGCTGACTCTGAGTGGGGACATAGTGGATCGAGTCGAATGAGGTGAATCGTTACCCAGGGATGCCACCGCATTGTCTGCCTATCCATCTTAATATTCATCAATCAAAGCTAATGAGGAGGCACTCGCAGACCGATACGAATGGGATCCAGCTCAAATCTGGAAGAAGATGGAAGATATCGCCGAACGTTGTGCTCAAATGGCTGATTACCGTGAAGCCATTGATGGGATGATCATCGCTTGGCCTGGGGAGATGGAGCCGGAGTCTGAAGGGATTTGGCTAAAAGCTATGCCTCGAAAGGGGGCGGTCTACCTACCTGTATGTAATCGAACTTGCCCAAGCTATGAGGACTGATAGAGGGGTTTAGGTTGGACCACAATTGCCACCCGCTTATTGGAATGGAGGGGAGATGAAGATCGAGGATGAGTTTTCGAGTGGGAAATCGGCCGAGGAGGTTGAGGGGTTTTTGGGTAGGTGTTTGAAGGAGTATGGGGAAAAGAGCGTGATCAATATTTGGTCAGTCCTCGGGTCCTCGTCTTATCTTGGAGTGGCGCTGACAACCGATTTAGTTGGGGTACAGTGAGTATCGTAGTATCGGATTGTCGAGACGTCGTTCTTGATGTTCTGACAACGCACCAGGCCCTGTTCCCTCGCGTAACAAGCCAACTTGTAGCCCTCTTCGAGACTCTGAACAACCTCTCTCCACCCATGCCATACCTCTTCGCTTGCCCCAACGCCGAGATACCCAAGGAAGTCTCAGCGATCATCGAGAAGAGCGGATCAAGGGGGATGGTAAGCGAGTGGTTACCACAGCAAAGCGTTCTGCGCCACAAGGCGAGCCATACTTTCCCTGCTCGAGGTCTGATAAGCTGACCGAAACGATCCAGGCCATCGGTTGGGCATTGACGCATGGAGGAGCAAATTCGTATGTATAATTCGAGATCAGTTCTTGATTGACAGACACCTAAATTCGGAGCAGGACATCCGAATGTATCATCGACTCCGTGCCAATGATCATCTGGCCACTCACAGCGGAACGTGAGTCCCAGGTCCATTGCCCAAACTTTCCCCCTCGCCCCCCTTGACCATTTCCCGACTCCCCTCCGAATTCCCCTCTCCTCCACGTCGTTTAAAACCACTTTGCCGCTCCGCCTTCATGCCTCTCTTTGCTATTATATGAGCTGACAGCAGAACTTGAAAGAACCCTGGACCGCCGCGCTCATGTCCCTAGTCTACAAAGCAGCCTTCGAGCTCACCCAAATCCGAACGGGGTACAACATAGGTCGTCCCCTCTCCCGTGGAGGTAAGGTCGAGGGTACCGATGAAGCTGTCCGTGCGGAGCTCCAAGATGTATTTGAAAAGGTCAGGGGGAAGGAGGGAGAAGATGTTAGGAAGGGGATGGAGAAGTTGAGTAAGCTTGTTAGGGCTAGTCGGGAGGTTGGGGAGAGCGACAAGGCTATGATCGCTTTAGGCGGTGTATGAGTTTTCAACTTCCATAGCGGTATGAATTATCCCGGACGAAGGGGGATACAGGGGATACAGGTCGTAGATGAAATATGTATGATCTACAATTCAGACTAATGTACTAGCACGATCCGATCACATCAAAGCTTGGACGGATGCGAATCCCTTTAGATGATAACGGCAATTGCATAGATGTATCGACAGATTGACAGGTCTCACCCGAAAGATATAAACAAGCAACTTGATCATTCTCATGAAGCTAGTGAGTGCCAGAACCCGCGCTTCTCTCCACCATCTTTCTCCTCTGCTCCGCTGCTGCTGCTTTGTCGTACGTGTCGCCTGGATCGCGCTCGGTTGCGTAGTCACCCTCACTCATCACTTCAACGGAGTCGAGCGAGGCGTAGGTGAAGGTTGGTGACTGGAAGTCGGAAGTGGAAAGGGACGGCGAGGCGCGGAAATCGGCTTGGAATGGCATGTCAGGAGACGCGGCGGTCGGGCCTATACCCATCTTCAGTCTCTATCATCGCGCTCAAAATGGGAAGAGGTTGGGAGAAGAGAGGAAAGGAAAGGATGACCAAAGATGGGAGAGGGAAACGGGGACTGGATATTGGAAGGAGGGAATGCGGGACGCCTGAATGACCTACCGATACGTAGATCGCGCCAATCCTGCTCCCCAACCAAGATCCTACAAACCTGAGGCGGTAGCTGATCCCCACACCTGATCCAAACATCATCACTCATCTCCGCCAGTGTGTTCACCTCAATCTCCAACAACCTAATATCCTCATGAACCAAATCACCACCCATCCCGTCCCCTCCAACCACGCGATTCGCCTCTTCTTCTGACTCATCGATGTTAGCCGCTTGAGGTTCGGTACCATCATCATTGTTACGGCGATTCCTCTGCCTGTCTCGAGCCGTCTCTTTGGCGCCTTTAAAAACCGCCAGGGAGTTACATCCCCTTGGAAGGTGTACTCGGACATGCGGCACCGTCACTCGCGTCCAGAGGTCCAGCTGTGGAGCGCGGACGATGAGACTTGCGAGCGGGTCGAAAGCGACGAAGGAGAACGCCTGCGTGTAAGGGGTCCAATGATTCTCGAGAAGGTCGACGAGTTCTCCTCGCATGTGATGGGCGAGGTGGTAGGAGGTCATACCTGGAAGGGCGACGTCCGATTGACCGGCCGCAATCTCATCTGACCTGCGAGAAGCTGAGGCTTGAGGCGACCGAGTCTGTGGTCGAGGCGAAAGACGAGTCTGAGGGGGACGCCAGGTAGATAGACGGACCCTATTCATGTAGCCAAGTCCGGTCGTATTCGGCGGAGGTACCGTGGGAGTCTGTACAGTGGTAGAGGTTGGAATTGCAGTGATAGCATCGTCTATGATGACAATCGAGGGGGTCGATCGAACCGAACTCGGTGCAGTCGATGGGACGTAGAGATGATCGGTCCTAGATCGCTGCGCATTGGCAATGCGGTCGAGCTGCCGCCTCGTAGTTGTCAGGGCTTGAGGAATCGCTCTATTGGCCAGTCGAGAGGAACGAGAGGTGGGCTGCGGACTGGAAGGAGCTGGCAGATTGACATCGTCGGAGTGGATATCGATCGACATGGTCGTCTGTGCAGTAGTTGCAGGCTGCGTTGGTGCAGTTGATGGCCCATGATTGTGAGGAGGCGGTGGAAGCTGCTGAGGCGGCATGACGGGAAACGGCACAAACATGGGTCCATTCGGACCAGGACCCATACCCGCCAAACTCATCGCATGGAGCAGTGCTTGGTGATGGCCTCCGAGGGCAACTAGGTTGGCTCCAGCACCGGCAGCAGGCGGGTCTGCTCGAGGTGGCTCAGTCCACCATTGTGGGAATTCCAGCTCACCACCTCGGAAGAGCGCATCCCTCCATGCTTCCTGCATCAAGCTCCGCCCAGCATCCCTCATCGGTTGAGTCGCTCGGTTCAAAGCCACAGCGGCAGCTGTACTGACCACCCTGGTCATCGGACTGTCAATGCTGGGACATATTGCGGCGATGAGGTCCTGTCCGACTGGCGAGTCGTAGAGGTCCCACATCCGGATCTCGAGTCGAGCTTTCTTCGGACGGATGAGCTTGAGCGCCTTGAAAAGAACGCTGGCGTCGGCTTGGTGGAGAATGAGAGTATCCTTGAGAGTGAATGTGGTAAGTTCTGGAAAGTTACGAAGGACATCGGGAAGCTTCTGATGGATGGTGTATAGACTGCTGCGGCTGTAGGCCTCGATTCCGTTCGTCGGCTTGTAAAGAGGGGAAGCTTGAACGGTAAGGTGCCGAACATGCGATATCCTCGGCGAGTCGGTGTATCGCGACGGAAGGAAGAGAGCGCACAAGAAAGATTGAATCGTGGAGTGGCTGAGCATCGGATGACAATAGAGTACCGGAAGAGAGATAGTGGTGAGCTCTTTGGAGAGGAGAAGAGGGGTGAGAGCGTGATGGAGTTGGCGGGAGTGGTGCCATCCTACACTCCGTCAGCTTCTAGGCTTTAATGCGTCTGATGGACCTCAGCATCCTGCGAGAGGACGGCTACCCCTTCTTCGTCTGGTCAAAAGGAGGTAATTAAGCCAAGCTAACCTTCCGCAATCTCCTCATAATAAAGCTCGAAAACCCTTGTCCAGACCTCTTCCGGTAACTCAGGCAAGTACCTCATCTTAGCCTTCCTTTTACCTCTGCCCTTCCTGAGGATCATCTCGAGCTCCTCCTCGACATCTGACATGGCTTGATCTGTGGAAGTGATCGAGGCGAAAGGGGTGAGAGCGGTAGTCTCGCCTTGATTGAGACGTTTCATGGGTGGACCGAGGATGGTGGAAGGGGATGCGGATCGTTTGTTGGACGTCACGTTGAGAAACATCGAAGGCTATCTAGAATACGTGGGGAAAGTAGGATGCTATGTGGAACGAGATAGATTGGGGAAAGGGAGCGATATAGTCCCCCTGGTCTGACTGCGAATAGGGTTAGGACAAGGCGTTCGAATCCAGCGGGACAGAGCGAAATCTCAACAGATTGGGAAAGGTTATGATCTGTCCGACTGGATTTGATAGGTAAGATGCGTGCTCAGCTTTAGGAATCAAAATCAATCTTGTTGGCTGGAGAGTGATTGAAAGGGCATGCTTGCTTCGACCCTTCCTCCCCTCCACATCCACATTCGTGGCAATGTGGCGAATTTACCGCCGGGAATGGGTGTAGCAGCGATGGCAAAAGGGGAGCTCCTTTGTAGAAATCTCTCCTTTTGCTACTCCCCTTCAACTCCATCGGACACTCACAGCAGCCCTACATGCGTGTCCAGATCTAGGTTCGTAATATCTTGAGATAAGATAACTTGCATCGACGATGTCAAGCAGAGAACCGAAACCACTCCCGGCTGGGGTTGGAGCTGGTCGTCCCGTCCATCCTTTCGCAGTCACCGTCGAAGAGCCTGTCGCTGTGCGTTTCGCTACCAACATCATCTTTGAATCCATCGTCGAATTTCTGAAGAACTTGCTGATGGGTTATAAAGAACGCGATAGTTCCGGACGGGTATGGGATCAAATATCACGCCTACCATACGATGTAGGTCCCAGTCCTTTTCGATGCGGGGGAGAATTGCCAACCTTAAAAAACCCTTAGTACCGAAGGAGTCTTGTAAGTCTAAGTGTATGTTGGACGGAGGAAAGGAAATTACTGAGTGGATTTCTCAGCCTACCGACGGGGACATCCTTGCCTGGAGGTGCTGTACTTCCGATGTCGTCAGTTGCAGATTTCCCCATGATCCTGCCTCAAGGTATGTATCATCATCACTATCAGGAGACTTCCCTACCTATGCCGTGAATTCAGGATCGAAGCTCCCTGGCGGAGTCATGGTACCGGTATGATTCTTATCCATCACGACAAGCCTAATGAGGAAACTTAGATCACCATGCAGCCAGCCGTCAAGGAAGAACGTATCCACAGTATCGAGCCAATCTGTTGTATCCAATGATCCGCCAATATAGCACAACGTATCTATGCAATGCTATGCAAGTCTATTCATGATCCCAAAAATGTCCCATAATAGTACACTTCTACTACTCTAAGTCCGACCCGCGGACTTGATAAGATGCTTCGTCTCGATCTCGTGCCATCAATCTCGATAATTCCAGGAATAACCTGATCGCAGCGTGAGCTCATGGGGTAGTTGGGAAATGAGAGGAGAGCCCACCGAAACTGATACGATACCATATCCTCCTTCCTCCAAAACGTCTTACTCCAGTTCTTCCCCGCCACCGCCATGTTCCGAGCAAGATCGTCATGTCCGCCTCGGAAGAAGGTGAGGATATCGTACAAATCGGTAAGGTCCGCCTTAATCGGTATGTAGTGGACCCCTGCGAAAATTGGTCAGCGCGGCATCTTGGAACATTTGGAGCACGAATCGCTTAAGGAATACTGGACTGACATGGTTGTATCCTGTCGGTATACCTAATTCAAGATGTTTAGTGTGATCATGGGAACAGACGGGGACCTCACCATTCGGGGAAGATGGTTGACTTCAGAACAACCGAGTTCGTACTCATCAACCGCTTGAAGCGAGCACTCCATCCGTTACCATCTTTATCAGGGAGTCAGCGCCTCCCCAGCGACTATCATTCCCGGATGAGCCTTTGTGACGCCGACTCACCGAGGTCCAGCAAATACTTGTACCTAGCCGTCAATAAGCCAATGAATTGAATGACAAGAGTCACTGACTGATTTCCAGCCGCCCAATCCTTCCTTACCCCAAACTTGTACTCCTTTCCGATCTCCTCGCAAAGCTCCGAATCACACTGTATCGCCTCGTCCACGAACGCGACGTCGACAAGATCGGCATTCAGGTCCGACAAAGCGGTATCTCTTGGCGATCCGACGGCTTTGAGCGGTTCAGGAACGTCATAGACGGGTGTTTGACCGGATGTTCGGGCTGTATGTGAGACAAGGTTGATCCGTTGCGAGATGTCTGCAGGGTAATCAACGGGGAAAATTCTGTGGAGACGTATCTGTCTCAGATATGACCGCGAATTCCACTCACTCCATGGTACGCCTTCCTTGAAGTATATGCCTGTAGTCTTGCCTCGCCAGAGCATCCTGTCGTCACGCTTTTCTTCCCATGGCGGGTCGACCCCGACGTCCTCTGTCCACGCTTCCATGGATACCTGAAACCTTCCTCAGCGATGGCCAGATGATCTTCTCATGGCGCTCACCGCGAGAACATCCGAGTGTAGGGTGGTCTTGCACATCGCCATGACCGGGTAAAGCTCCTTACTGGGTCCCGGTCCCTTGCCGTGTGAAGAGAGAAACCCGGCTAGATGAGTGATGGTGGGATGGATGCAAGGATCCATAGCCCTGAAACTGTTGGTGAGCAAGTAACAACGACGCGCTAGCTAGACGGCTAAGACGGTGAACCGACTCACAGTTTGTGGTCCCAAATGAAGGTCTTGTCCCCTTGCCATATCGCCTCGAGGTCAGGTAAGATACTCGAGTCGTACCTCTGACGGAGGGGTTTATGTGGTGCACAGGCGGAAGCCCAACCGAGATGCGCCCAGTCGAGCTACTAAATCAGCATTGGTACACTTTGCCGACACAACTCGAACATACCTCGTGCTCTTCGGTGTTATAGTCTGAGCGATATCGACGATTAGCATAACGGCAAGTTATGATCGAGTACTCACACTCTCCGACCGCAGCGGCATCCTCCAGTGCTCCTTTCTGATCGAATTAGCTGCTTCCTACTTTGAAGGTAGTCAGGAACTACTCACATACTCGTGCCCGACAAACTGCCAGGGCACGTCATGACTATAAAAAACCGCATCGACCGGCTCTAACTCCCTCCCTATAGCCTCAACCAGACTCAATTGCGCCTCTGCCCGTTCTTTTGCGACCGTTCTCCCCTCTTGATTCAAGCCCTTCTCAACGATGTTATAGTTGCATCGGGGCGATCTGGCGCTTGGACCTGGACATGAGATGGTATACATCCCTGAGAGGGAGGAGACATGTTGGCGGAGTTTCTGGATCTCTTTGGGGGTAAGAGCGTGGAATGCGTCGAGGTCTTTGTGCTGGTTTTCACATTAGCATGACATACTTGAAGAGGGGGAATGAATAGAACTGACGATTTGGTCGTATTCGTCCGGCAATTGAACCTTGTTCTTCTGAGCATAATCCCACCTGAGAGCGGGGCATCAACTAAGAGGTCTGTGCGGTGAGCCGTGGACCTACCATCGGTCAAACCCCTTTGGCGGTGCTCTCCCATACCGCCTCCTATACTCATTCACCGCTTCCCCAAAAGTCTTACTCGCTCGCTTTAGCTTCCCTTCCCAGATCGCCTTTCCCGTTTCCAGCAAGTCATAGATAGGATGTTGACCATACGGGTTCACCTCGACCAATCCATTAGGCAAGAAGATATGCGTCGGCATCTTCCCCTTCCCCTTGCTCTTTCGAGTCGGTCTCGCCATCTCAAACTGATCCCCATTGTTGTCCTGGATCAGCATACCATCCCCCTCAAGATTGTCCGGGTCCTTCCCGGCGACTCCTCGATACTCGCCATAGACGTCGAGACGTTTCGCGAGCGGCTTGGTGAGGTACGAGTACGCGCTGGATGGAGAGGCAGCATTGATGGATATGGATGAGAGGTGTCGAAGGAAGAAATATGGGCTCAAGATGACGAGACAGAGGACTGCGAGCGATCGAAGACCTCGTCTAGGGAGTGGGATCGCCATGGCGAAGGTAGTGGGTGGAGCTATATACAGGACAGCATTGGGTAAAGGAGAAAGTCCCCGCGTCAGGTCATCAAGCCCACGTGGAATGCCCTGAAATGATCGTAGACTGATATATTCTCCGTGATCAGCATGAATAACTCAAAGCTCGCCGCCTCTCTTGGATCACTCGACCATCGAGATTCGGCGAGAAAGACTCGTTCACGTAACAAATTGCCTCGACACGGACGGATAGTACGCCCTGTCCGATCGAGCTGCGAGGAAATACGCTATAGGAAGGGCATCAGGCAGCGCATTTGCGCGCTCGTACGCTTCGACAATATCATCGTTGACAAAGAGCTGATTGTGTTACGATTAGTCTGTTTCGTTCATTACAGTCTCTCAGAGACCGACTCGACCATCGGAGTCTGACGATGACCACTCTTATCACACGGGATGGTTTAGCAGAGCTATACCACCGTTTCCTATACACGTTCTGACTTATTTGGCAACCACGGTCTGCTACTAGACAGTCGTATCCAGACTTACGTTTAGTAACGTACTCACAGTATCTCAAAGTTCTATCAGATGTGTTTAACATCAAGCATATCCTCTCTTAGCGATAGGGCCAACCTTGATCTAAACCTGAACGATGCGATCGACGTCAACCTGAAAGTTAATACATGTGTCCGCTTGAAAGAGAAGTTCCTCTTCGACGAATCATCTGGAGAAGGTACCGGTGCCACCCAGATCGCTCTAAAAGCAGGCGCACGCTTCTGCATCGATTCAACTGTTTCGGCGACGAGTTATGACGACGTCTTGGATGCGAGTGCAGGGGTGGAGGTCGTAGCGTCGGGAGGGGTCACTTTCGAAGGAGTGGCCGCCGAGCGGATCGCAAAGGCCGTGAATCATGACCTCGGTGATTTCAGGAAGCCGATGGTCGAGATGCAACTTGTCTACCCCGGGTTCTACAACATGTACGGATTCACATACGACGATATCTGCGTGTCCTCTTCGCTCAGCGTCCTCAACTCGAAGCACAACTTCGCCGAACTCCCTCAAGGTTGTTGCACTCGACGTAAGCTCCCTCATCATTACTGTACCAGACCGCTGATGGGAGACCGATGCAGAATGCCTCGATGGATACACGATCAACTCTTTAGGATATTGCGAGCCCGACAAACCTTCATGCGGTGCCAACGACTCGTTTGTGACAGCCAATGTTACACGGCCAAAAGCTACACCTGCCCATCCGGGTCCCTGTCCTAATCAAGCGGAAACGGAAACGTACCCTCTGTCCTGCGGCGTTGACAAGCTGTCCGATCCCCGGTCGAGGTGGAGATAGCTTCGAGTGCGTAGACACCAAAAGTGACATTGAGTCATGTAAGCACTTCCATAACCATCCAGACTATTGCTGAGGAGTGTCAGGCGGAGGATGCTTGTACAATTCGGACGAAGCATACCTCGCACCCGGTATCAGGCATCGACCGTGCAGCCATACCCAACATCGACGAAGTAGCTTGTCACCGAGGTACATGCCAAGTCCGATCTCGTCAACGAGGTTTCGAGGCCGGTCAGAACGGTAGGAACTGCGAAACTCGGCTAGGATCTGCAAGAAAGGCTTCGACATACGGTACGAGTGGGTTTAGCGCGCAGATATAGATGATGGACAATACGGACAATAGGGCATAGAGGGACATTTTCAATGTGGGATATATTTTTCATGATATCCATGCATAGATAGGCAGATTATACTCTCATTGCTTGACTGACCATGCATGTCCAGGAACTGAGCCTGAAGTACTATTATCCGTTCACAAGACTTCGGCTAACGCCGCGATATTCCGCCTACAAGCGAGACGCGTCGCACGGACTCGTGGCGAATCTATGTATAATTCCGCCATTCTCCGGCTACGATGCCAATCCTTCAATACCGTGTTTCCCGAATTATCTCCGGAAAAGTATTTGCCAACGGCGGATCCCACGACCGAGATTTACGAAAAGGCTGGTCCCCCTAGACCACCTTCACCGGCAATCCGCGTAAAAGGTACAACCCCGGCCAGTTCAGAATGAAATCCTACTCATTTCGAATGCAGGTGACTGGACAAGGATCTCGGGTTCGCCAGCCGACGATGTTCTCATTCAACGGTCACCTGGGTAACCGGTTTGTGCCCGTTCAATCAGTCTCTTGTGCCCGAGAGAGGGTGAGATGGCTCGAGTGCATAGATTGAGACTTGAGATTGTTCCCCGCTGCCCAAGAGGTTTAAGTATCCGACGCGTTGATCTGTTTCTTCCCCATCTTGCGAGCTTCATATCACTTCACCACAGCATCATCTCGACTTTGACCTTTCACAGCTCACTATTCGAGTCAGACGCAGTGGGTACCCCCTGCCGAATCGACGACCTTATCCGATTCGACACCTACCGTCCCGACGCGTCGAGCCGACCACTCCCAGCCCCCCGTAACGCTCCTTACTCCTACGACGGGTGGTGTAGCAGTCAGATCATCATTCGAGTTCCCGGCTTCGACGTGAACGCCTCATCATGAAAGGCCAGGCCAACGCTCAGTATCTTCCACCACTCCTTCCGATAGAAAACCGCGAGCTGAGACTCAAAGCGCTCGATAAACCCCTTCCCCATGCCAATCATGCTGTGTAGGAATTCGAGCAGGGTGGTGACCTGCTCGAACACGAAGGCGATGCGGGGCTCGCGTACCTCCTTCGAAAAATTCTCCTTCGCACGTACCGACATATGTCTGCCGGAGCCAGTACCGCCTTGATTCACCATCTCGTAGCAAACTCGACCCTAGATCGAATGGCATGGGGCTACAGAGCGGAATTGATCAGTAAATCCTCGATGCCCCGCCCCCTAGAATTCAAGGTCGAGCCAGGGTATAAGATGGGGGCAGATCTGTTTGAAGCCTGGGTTGGAGGTCTAGCGCGAGAGGCATACGAAAGCCGGATGGAAATGGTCATCCTGGAAAACTGGATTGCCGCAGTCTTTCATCCGAACGTCCTCCCTGAATTTCACGGTTATGCCGCGACAACAGGCATCGCCGTTTCGCCCACAAGGACCCTATCACATACCCTCTCACTCTCCCTCCCTACATCTCTAACCCCGATCATCACGCAACCGAGAATAAGTCCGCTGGCCCGATCAAGGGAACAACAGTAGAACCCCTTACAGATCCGAATCAAACAACATTCCATCTAATTCGACTGGAGGAGTATTGAATGTAGCGGTTGCAGGGTCAAATGAGGCGAAGGGCCCTTTCGTCGGGGTTTAGTTTTCTTAATTGCCCCCCATACGCGCCCTTTGCATAATGGCAGTGCGAGAGCGGAAGCGGAAGAGAACTAGGTGGGACTGCTAGGGTGCTCTTTTCCTTTCTTGTAAATTCGTGCTTGTCTAAGTCCATTATACATGACATATACATCTAATCATCGTCCCAGTGTCCTTGCTGTTTCGGCGGCGCTATCCCAGCCTGTTTGCTCACGATGATACTGTCCACTCGCAACACAGTGATTGCCGCCTCGGTAGCTAATTTGATAGCCCAGTCCTTCGCCGCAAACGAATCATGCACCCCATACCCTTTACCCGTGACGCCATTCGTTTCGCTCTCAATGTCCACCCCCGCGTCCACTTGCCCATCTCCATGCGCTTTGTACAGCGAACTGATCACGTCCTCGGCGTTAAGACCCGCGTTCTCCGCCAAAGTGCGCGGAACGACCTCGCATGCTTCCGCCCAGCGTTTGATGGAATGTTGAGCCAGACCCGCCGTCTTTCCCCCATACGTTGAGACTCGCCTCGCCAGCTCGATTTCGCTCGCTCCTGCACCGGGAACGAGACGACCGTCACGAAGAAGGATGCGGACTGTATTGATCCCGTCGTCAAGAGATCGTTCGAGATCGTCGAGGTAGTTTGCCGTTGCTCCTCGAAGGACGATAGTGGATGTCCTGGTCTTTTCTCCTTCCTCCTGACGAAGCACGGTCACACGGTCACCGCCAATTTCAACGGTCTCGAAGACGTCCACCATGCCTGCTTCCTCGTGTGTGGGAGCGCCTAGTCGTGCCAGAGGGGTTGCACCGACTACTCGGCAGAGACGGCGGAGATCGAATTTGGAAAGGACCTTGATGACGGCGATACCCATCCGATTGAGATAATGGAGAGCGAGGTCGCCTATTCCCGAGCCAGCGATGATGAGTCTCACGCCAGAGTCGGCGATCTCCTTGAAGTACTGAAGACAAACAAATGTCAGCGTTGTCACCTGGATAGCTGCAGTCAGAATAGGTAGAGAATACAAAACTCACGCTCTCGAGCTGCTTCTCCTCGCCCCTTGTGAAATCCAAAAGCTCGTCTGCCTTCTTGAGAAGGACTGTCCCCTTCGTCTCCGTTTGGGAAATGTCAAGACCGCATGTGTACACTGCAACCTTCGCTTTCGTCGCCTTCTTCACGACACCTACAACCGTGAGCTTGGCCCAACAGGATGAGGGCAATGACGGACCCTCCGGCTCCCTGCCAAAGACCATACCCCTCACTACCCGACTAGCATCCAGACCACCTCCGAGCACCTTGACCACCCTGACGGAGTCCACATTGAAGTCCTTAGGGTTTTTAGGCATGACAGCAAGAGCCGCTTCGACGACGAGAGATGCCAAGAACGCCTCTGACCCAGGTTGTTTCGATGCGAGGGATGGAGCCACGGCGGAAGCGAGTTGAGAGGCAGAAGGAAGAGGGGATGAGGTGATCATGGAGGATACGAGAGCTGCGCCTTGATCGTCAGTAATGTCTCAGTGCACTTGCGTGATCCAGCGGATGTTGCGTGATGCTTGGTCTGACTGGATGAGTACTCACTTTCAAGCTCCTCACGTCCTTTGGCTAGAGCCATCTCATATCCCAGAATCACATCACTCGGATGCAGTCCCATCGTGAGGAGATGTTCGGACCGCTTCAGTAGCTCGCCAGCGAAGATCAGGACAAGGTTGGTAGCATCCCCCATCTAGCGTAAGTCATGAGCTATCCGCAAACCGACATTCCCATCGGACAGGAGTCAGGGGACATCCTCTCTACGAGTTAGCTTACCTCAGATTCCTGTGCTGTGCTCGCCATGACCAAAAGTTTCGCGGCAGGATGGGCGACCTCGATCTCCCGGATGATGGTTGCAGCGTCAGATGTGACGAAGAGTTTTCCAAGATGATTGATGATGAGCTTGTTGCGACCTGAATATAGCGATCAATCCACTATTTTGGCCGCGAGGAGCGTTTGATGGACAGGTCGACGGGAAGAGACTGACCATTGGGTCCAAACGATGTCCTGACTATCTCACTCAACTCGCCGACCGCAGAGATGTTCCTCAGAACCGCTTCCTCCAGACCAGACATATGCTGTAAAAAAGATACATTTCGGTATCAGCATCTCGCGTGACCGATATACGGGACATGACGAGACCATGAAAATCTGCTGATATGGGTGTTGCGCTCACCTTGTAGCCAGCCTTGAAGAGTTCTGGTCCCCCGGCCTTGGGAACTTTGAGAGACATGTTGAAGAATAGTCGACAACGATAAAGTCGTGTGAGTTTATAGTTGATGAGCGTTAGGAAATGTTGAAAACGTTCCACCGCCCACCAATCCGTCAGCGGTTCCTATTGGTATTTAGGAGTCTTGGCGTTATTTCTATCTAGATTTGTTGATCCCTATTTAGCTTTGGAGATTCAACCAAGCGCTACAGCATTGACTCACATATTCGCTGTACAGCACTAGGTTATCACACTTGGTCGTAGCATGGTCGCTGTGAATCGCTTCATGACGTGTTATGTACCATCCGAACAGCTGAATTCGCCAAAGGGTATTGCTCTGTGGACTACCGGAACCACGGTGACTTGCGCCGCTGTAGTACAGTATCGGCGGATGCGCTTGATGGATCTCTTTACTCTCAAGCATTTCTCCTCAACCGAAAGACGTCCCACCCCCGGGCGAGGGTAATACTCGAATGCCTTCCCGGGTCGCTAAAGTTTACAGTCGCAGGTTGTATATAGCTGTATGTAAGACCGAGACGCACAGTGAACGTATGTCCTTGTTGAGATGTCCACTTTTTGAGTGGACATCTTTGCTCCACAAGGTCAAGGAGTTCGAGCTCTCGCAAATGACCGCACCAGTGGGATGTGCATAGAAATCGAGACATGACTTCCTGATGATCTAGAGCGGCTGTTCGACAATCTTCCAATCTTTTCTAACCATATCAACCGTGGACTAGCAAGCTTGCGGCTTATATATTGAGGAAGCCGGCAAGTTACAGGCTGAACTAAGCAAAGCGGCTGTAGGGGACTCAAATCAGACTGGCCCCACAGAGTTTAGGTCTACCCTTGATTTCTGTGCAAAAAGCCTATACCACCCTGCCTTGTCATCACCTTTCCTGATACCGCACCCCACTCCCTCCCGTTCCTTGTGTCGCCGCAGATTCGATATGGTATGATACCCAATCCAATGTTGTCTGTTCTCTCAGCTCTCGCGAGCGAATTAATATGCATTGTTTCTTTTTGTCTCCGAATCCACCGCTCCATTGGTCATGAGTAACTTTCTCACAACAGCTATTCCTCACATCGCGGGAGTCTTCGCGTCCGGCTCGGGTCATGAGCTGGTCTCCTGCATTCCACTCGGAGAGGATGATGAGCTTTGGCTCCCCCTCAAGCAGGCTCTTGAGACAGTATGTTACCATCTTCTGAACGGTATGATGAACCGCTTATGAATGAGCAGGTCCCAAGCTCAAGTCTAATCACTTCGAATATCATCCCACAGCTATTGGTCATCCCAGCCGACATTCGTGACACCTTCGCATTTTCCCTCCTCGCTTTCCTCAAGTACGTCAAGGGGTCACAGGAGACAAGGGATGCTGCAGACTCATCCTATGCGGAGTTTCAAGGACTGGCGCAGGTGTACGTGTACGTCCACCCGCCGAGATGCAGCCATATGAAAAGCTGCGATCTTGTCCCAAGTCGGCGTACTGATCTCCCCTTTAGCGAAGCTAACCGTCTCTACTCCACCTCATCGCCTAATACCTCATTCGCGTACCCTTTCCTCAACCCTCTCATTCTCAACCTCGCTCGCTCCCTCGTCCGCATAAGCAACCGCGTAAGTAATCGCTACAGACTTACCTACGTCATTCTAAATTCCGGTGCAGGCTGCATCACTCTCGCCTCATCCTCCGCGATCACCTCGCTCTCCCCGCTCTATCCGTGATGTGACTCGCCAAACCATCGAACGCAATATGCAAGTCGCTGCCACCACCATGTCTGAAGCTGAATGGTCTGATGGGATTGGAAAGGAGTTCGTCGTGGGGGATATCATGTGGCCTTTGGCTAATATCCTATGGCGGATCTACGCTGAGGTATATCACTCCCACTTTCGCCCTGATATGAACGCTGACATGAAAGTCTTACAGCGCAAATTGCATACTCAAGCTACCGAGCTGCAGAAAACCTTCTCCGCCACGTTTCCCCACGAAGACAAACGTATCTCTTCCCGAGGAAGATTCATACGGCAGACGGACGTATGCCAGAGCTACTACTGGCGGGGACGACTTGGCGTGGTACTGCTCGATATGCGGGGCGCCAAGTATTGGTTGGACAAGGCTTGGAGCTTATGCCCGGAGGAGGCAAAGCAGCAACGGCGGTGGGTGCAACCTCGTCGAAACCCGTGGAGGGTTTATGTTCCAGAATATCCCCCAACGCTGACCCTCGAATTCGATAGCTCGATTCTCATCAAGCTCATCCCTGTCAACCTCCTCCTCGGTCAACAGCCCTCACAACTCCTCCTTCTCGAGCACCGACTGGAAGGCTTCTTCCCGCTCTTGCAATACTTCAGGCAAGGCAATGTCAAGGCATTCCGACGTGAGATATATGTCAACCGAGAATGGTTTCGACGGCGAAGTATTTGGCTTTTACTGTTCGAGAGAGGCGAGATCTTGGTCTGGCGGAATCTGTTCCGTCGCAGGTAGGTTATGCGCTGTCCAGAATTACTGGTGCTGATAGAAGTAGCTTGATGGTGTACTACGCGATCAACCCGTTGGCTCCGAAGAACCGATGTCCAACTTGGGTTTTCCTCGCTGCGGCTTCAAGGGTGTTCGAGAAGTCTGGTGAGCTTGAAGAAGGAAACCTTACGATGGAGGATATCATATGCATCGTTGCTAGTCTAATCGATCAGGTGAAGCCACTCCGCCTGAGTAAGAGTGACAGGACTGATGCTTGACAGAGCTTGATACTTGGCCATTTGAGCTATTCAAGCCAACAGCTTGTGATGAAGCCTAGTGCGGATGGGTTAGGAGGGTTCCCGCGAATATCACAAGTCGTTCCGAGACGGGTCGAGGCTATTGCTTGAGTTTTACCAGATCAGAGAAATTACATATTATTCCTTGCACGTTCGATAACCCGCTATGCTATAGCCCTTGTATCCTGCCACAGAGACTTCGTGGACGGTCCACAGGCTGGGGAATTGCCGTATTACCGGAGTCCGATTGTCCCCGCGGCGGCGGTATTCGTAGCCGCGAGTCTTCTCGAGGTTTCCAGCATAATTACTTAAAATTTCTCATCAGCACAATACAAGTGCAAAAACTCTTTTCCTCATGTTTTCTTCGGCATAGCAGAAACCACAGTCGGTACCCAGGATGCCTCCTCGAATCTCTAGCCGGGTCATTTCGTCCCTTCCTTTCTCTTCCGGAGCAGCGGCAAGCACTTCCACCCTCCCCTCCAAACCGACATCACCTCCTCGACAAAGCAGACCGCTACATACCTCTTCTACCTGTTCGCGACGGCCAAATTGGTCTACTAAGACGCTATCACCTCCTCATCGGCATAGTGTGGGTACACATACACACTCGCTGTTTTGGGAGAAATGCTAACCTGGCCCAAAGCGCTCCTTCCATTCCTCCGCTTCCACCGCCGCAACCGCTAAAGATCCATACGATACCCTTGGAGTGAAGAAGGAGGCAAGTGTCTCGGACATCAAGAAGGCTTACTATCAAGTGAGACATGATCCCTCTGCCTCGAATGTGTACCTGACGTCTCTGTCAGCTCGCCAAGAAATGGCATCCTGATACGAACAAGGCGAAAGGGGCTAATGAGCGGTTTCATGAGATCCAAGCTGCCTATGATGTGAGGCTCGCACTTTCTTGCCCCGAACTGTTCTGATGAGTCATAGATCCTGAGCGACGATACGAAGCGACAAGCATACGACCAGTACGGTTCCACCTCGACTCAAGAAGGCTTCGACCCAAACGGTTTCGCCCGAGGTGGAGCAGGCGGTTTCGGTGGTTTCCAAGATTTCGGATCAGCTTTCGGAGGACGAGCAGGCAATGCTGGAGATCTGTTTGAATCCCTTTTCGGCGGGTCTTTCGGTGGTGCCGGGCAGAACCCATTTGCACCTGGTGGTGGAGGGGGACGACAACGACCTATGCGTGGTGATGATCTTGAGGCGGCGGTCACTCTGAGTTTCCTTGAGGCTTGTAATGGAGCGACGAGGAAGATCACGATCACACCGGTTGTCGATTGCAAACCTTGTTCGGGGAGTGGTCTCAAACCCGGTCAAAAGAAGGCTCAGTGCACAACTTGTCGAGGGACTGGGCAACAGACGTTCCAGGTGCAAGGCATGTTTATGGCTTCGACTTGTCAAGCTTGCGGTGGTGCTGGGAATACGGTACCTCGAGGAGCGAGATGTGGGGAATGTGAGGGAGTCGGGAGGATAAAAGAGCGGAAAGAGGTGGATGTGGATATACCAGCGGGTATTGAGGATGGGATGAAGGTCAAGATCCTTGGATCGGGGGATATGCCCTTATCTTCCACCGGTCCGGCAGGCGATCTATACGTTCGAGTTAATGTTCGACAAAGTCCCGTTTTCCGAAGACAGGGGACGAACCTTTATCACGATGCGAAGGTACCGTTGCATACGGCGTTGTTGGGCGGGAAGGTTCGGATACCGACGCTTGAGGGGGATGTGGAGGTGAGAGTGAGGGAGGGGACGCAAAATGGGGAGGAAGCGGTACTGAAGGGGAGAGGGGTTAGGAGCGTGTATGGTATCGGGAGGGATAGGGGAGACTTGGTTGTTGGTTGGAGAATACAGATTCCGAGGTGAGTTCTTGAGTATTATTGGGAGGCAGGAAGGCAGTGCGGCCAAGGAGGAGGGTGAAGATGCCGAGCGGAGGGGTAATGGAGAGGCCAAGGAAGGTGGGGTAGGTGGGATCATAAAAGCCCGTCAAGCTGCGGAAACGGCAACTGGAGGAAAGGGGAAGGTCGGAGTATGGAGAGAATTTTAGCTGACAAGCAACAGGTCATTATCACCATTCCAGAAGAAGATCATGCAAGCCTTCGCAGACGATGTAGAGGGTCGACAACCGAACGTTTTATTCAACGCACCACCTCCTCTCGACCAGTCGTCTTCTTCTCCATCTCCTTCCCCATCATCGCAGGATACATTAAATGGTGCGGCTCAATCATCTTCTTCCACTTCTACCTCTCCACCCTTTCTTGAACCTGAACCGCTTCAAACCCCTCCACCTCCTGGGATTGCAGGGACTGTCGTATCCGCTATCGGCGGGGCGATTGGTTGGGTCGAGAAGCTTCTTGGTCGCGGGCGGTGAGCACACTCTGAGCATTGTGTTGACAGGTCGGTCCTTTCTTGCAGGTACGAATGGGGTTGATGCGGCTTCGCAGGGGCAGAAGGGGGGTATAAAGGGTGATGGGCCGGGAGACCCAGCTATCAATAAAAACGGGGCGGGAAAAGAGCCTACATTAGCTGGAGCGATCGGGGAAGAAGAGGAGATTGGGGGGCAGGTGGAAGAGGAGATTGGGG